>Ga0114946_10000234_pt1 | contig 34999 bp, 30 predicted proteins | sample WalLakDeSediment_FD_88676 | JGI IMG/M metagenome (GOLD analysis project Ga0114946, IMG submission 88676) | Lake sediment microbial communities from Walker lake, Nevada to study Microbial Dark Matter (Phase II) - Walker Lake 11/02/13 Deep Sediment | ecosystem: Environmental > Aquatic >... | reverse complement strand
GTGCACCACCTGGCCGACACCCACATGAACGCCTTCCTGCGCACCAAGCGGGCGCTCACCGAGGACGGCCCCACCGTGGAGCCGGGCGACATCAACGCCTGGACGCGCACGGCCGACGCGCTCCTGCCGGTCGAGCCGTCGATCTCGCTGCTGACGGGGTTGCACGAGCGCTGGGTGGCGCTGCTGCGCTCGTGCGCGCCCGCCGACCTGCAGCGGCCGTGGCACGTCCCCGGCGAGGCCGCGCCGCGATCCGTCTGGCGCTCGGTGCTCACCTATGGCTGGCACGGCCACCACCACGCGGCCCAGATCCGCCAGGCGCGCGAGCACTACGGGCTGTAGGCTCCCGGGCCGGCGCGCGTCAGAGCAGCGTGCCGCTGAGGATCAGCGTCGCGAACGTGAAGAAGATGATGATCCCGGTGACGTCGACCAGGGTCGCGATGAAGGGCGCCGACGAGGTCGCGGGATCGGCGCCGAGCCGCTTGAGCAGCAGCGGCAGCAGCGACCCCGAGAGCGAACCCCACACGACCACCCCGACGAGCGAGACACCGACGGTGATCGCCACCAGCGGCCAGTGTGGGCCGTAGGCGTCGAAGGCGACCGCCCACAGCGCGATGCGGGCCGCGCCCAGCGCACCGAGGACGAGCCCGAGCAGCAGGCCCGACGCGAGCTCGCGGCGCATGACGCGCCACCAGTCGCCGAGCCGCACCTCGTCGAGGGCCAGGGCGCGGGTGATCAGCGTGGCCGCCTGGGCGCCGCTGTTGCCGCCCGACGCGATGATCAGGGGGAGGAAGATGGCCAGGACGACGGCGCTGGCGAGCTCGTCCTCGTAGAACGCCATCGCCTCGGCGGTGAGCATCCCGCCGAAGAGGAGGATGACCAGCCACGTGCCGCGCTTGCGCACCATCGTCCAGACCGGCACCTGCAGGTAGGGGTCGTCGAGCGCCTGGACCGCGCCGAGCATCTGGATGTCCTCGGTCGCCTCCTCCTCCTGCACGTCGAGCACGTCGTCCACCGTGACGATCCCGACCAGGACGCCGGACCCGTCCACCACCGGCAGCACGCTCCGGTCGTGCCGCCGGAAGGCCGCGACGGCCGTCTCCTGGTCGTCGAGCACGTTGAGCGCCACGAACGCGCGGTCCATCAGCGACTCGATGCGGGTCTCCGGGTCGACCGTGAGCAGCTGCCGGATGCGGAGGTCGTCGATGAGCTTGCCGCCGGGGCCGGTCACGTACAGCACGTTCAGCGTCTCCGAGTCCGCGCCGTACACGCGCACGTGCGACAGCGCCTCCGCCACCGTCCAGGCGGGCTTGACCCGCACGTAGTCGGGGGTCATGAGGCGCCCGATGGAGTCCTCGGGGTAACCGAGCAGGTGCGCCGCCACCGCGCGCTCCTCGGCGGACAGCAGGTTGAGGAGCCGCACGGTGACCTTGCCCGGCAGCTCTTCGAGCAGCGCGGTGCGGTCGTCGGCCGACATCTCCTCGAGCACCGCGGCCGCGTCGGCGTCGGAGAGGGTGTGGAGCAGGTGCTCCTGGGCGTCGAACGACAGGTGCTCGAACACCTCGAAGGCGCGCTCGCGGTCGAGCAGCCGGAACGCCACCGCCTCCTGCTCGGCGGGCAGCCGGTCGATCGCCTCGGCGACGTCGGCCACCTCGCCGCTGCGTAGGCGCCGCTTCAGCGCATCGAAGCGGCGGTCGGCGATCAGACCCGCGATCTCGGCGCTCAGCGCGCCGATCGGGTCCTGCTCAACGGCCTCGGGCGCGGTGTCGCGCGGCTCGGACGGGGTCGGGATCATCGTGGGTCCTCGTGGTCATGGCACACCTCCCGCGTCCACGGCGCCCTCTGGCGGGCACCACGCCGCGCATTCTACCCGGCCGGCGGCGCGTCGCCGACCGGCGCCGGGGTGCGCCGACGGGACGCACGCACCTGTCGCGCTTTGCCGTACCGGTCCAGGCTGGGCGGCGAGGAGCCTGTTCATGGCCGAGGTGCTCATCGTCTACGCCACCCTGCTCGGGCACACGCGCCGCATCGGTGAGCGGGTGGCCGAGGCGTTGCACGCCGCCGGCTGCGCCCCCGTCCTCGCCGACGTCGACGCGGCGCCCGCCCTCGACGGCTTCGACGCCGCCATCGTGGGGGCGCCCGTCCGGTCGGCGAGCTTCCTGGCCACCGTCGAGCGCTACGTGCGTGTCCACGCGGTCGACTTGGCGCGCCTGCCGAGCGGCCTGTACGCGGTCTCCTCGCCCGACGAGCACGACGACCGCGCCGTCCGTCACGAGCTGGACCGCTACATCCGCGAGCTGCTCGGTGCCGCCCGCTGGCACCCCGACGTCATCGCCAGCTTCGCCGGCGTGCGCCCCTACACCCACCTGGGCCTGGCCCACCAGGTGCTGGGCAGCGAGGCAGCCCAGCCGCAGCCGGGCGCCGCCGAGGGATCGGCCGCCACCGACTGGGACGCGGTCGCCGGCTTCGTGGAGGCGTTCCTCCACCACCTGCGGCGGGCCGACGCCACGGTGGACGTCAGTTCAGCTCGTCGAGCGTCAACCTGAAGCTCGGCACGTACGTCGCCACGAAGCGAGCCACGTCGGGGTCGCCCGCCGCCTCCAGATCGCGGCGGATCGACTCCTCGGCGCGCTCGAACTCGCGGTTGCCGGCCTTGGCCTCCTCGACGCACTTGAGGTAGGCGCAGAGCCTGTCGGCCAGCTTCACCAGCCGCCACGCCTCGGCGTCCTCGGGCCGCGCGAAGAAGAGCGGCTCGTACGCCGACCGCAACGTTGGCGGCGCCATCTCGATCAGCTTGCGCTTCGCCACCTCGCCCAGGTCGGCGACCGCCTCGCGGACCCGCGGGTTGAAGTACTTGATGGGACTCGGGACGTCGCCGGTGATGACCTCCTCGGCATCATGGAAGACCGCCAGCAGGGCGGTGCGGGCCGGGTCCACGGCCTCGCGGCCGACGCGCTCGTTGTGCAGCAGGGCCAGCGCGTGGGCGATCATCGCCACCTGCAGGCTGTGCTCCTGGATGTTCTCGCTCGAGGTGTTGCGCATGAGGCCCCAGCGCTGGATGAACTTCATGCGGGCCAGGTAGGCGAAGAAGTGGCTCACCCCGGCATCGTAGCGGAGGGCGGGCCGTCGCGCCCCGACCTCGCGCCCGCGCAGGGCGGCCACCTGCGGCGCCCGGCGCCGTGCCCGACGGGCGCTGGCGGGCGCCCGTGAGACTTGTCATTGACGCATCGCGAACCGACCCGTACGCTGACGCGCGAGGAGGCTCTACCGTGATGCGTTTCGTCCTGGTGTCGATCGGACTGCTCGCCATCCTGCTCGCCGCGTGCGCGCCGACTTCTCAGGTCGCGCTCAACGTCGTCCCGCTCATCATCAGCGCCAGCCCCCCGAACGGCGCCGGCGAGGTCGTCCTGCAGGGCCGCTACTTCGGCGGCGGCGGCGAGGCGAGCTACGTGCTCGTCGGCGCCAACCAGGACGGGCAGGGCGGCGTGCGGGTCTCCGCCACGAGTTGGAGCCCCACCCGCGTGGTCTTCGTCGCGCCCGCCCGCGTCGGTCCCGGCTTCGTGTTCGTGGTCGCGGAGGGCACGCTGAGCAAGGGACTGCCGCTCAACCTCCCCTGATCCCCCGCCAGGGTCCCGAGGCCCGACCGCGTGACGGCACCGCTGTCGGGCCTCGTCCGTCCGGCGCCGCGCCCGGGCGCGTGGCCGCGGGCGCACCCGGGCGGCGGCGTGTAGACTCGCGACGATGAAGTTGCGCGCCGTCAAGGGCACCGCCGATCGGCTCCCGGCCGACCAACCCCGCTGGCACCACCTGCTCGACGTCACGAGCCGGGTCCTGGGGCGGGCCGGCGTCCAGGAGATCACCCCACCCGTGTTCGAGTTCGCGGAGGTGTTCGAGCGCTCCGTGGGCGAGGCCGCCGACCTGGTCGTGCAGAAGGAGATGTACACCTTCGATGACCGCGGTGGGCGGCGCCTGACGCTGCGGCCGGAGTTCACGGCCGGCGTCCTGCGCGCCTACGCGGAGCACGGCATGCACACCTGGCCGAGCCCGGTCAAGCTGTGGAGCCACGGCCCCGCCTTCCGCGCCGAGAACGTGCAGCGCGGACGCTACCGGCAGTTCCACCAGGTCAACGTCGAGATCGTCGGCAGCCCGGCGCCGGTCGCCGACGCCGAGGCGATCGCGCTGTTCGTCGACGTCCTGCGGGCGCTGGGGCTGCGTGGCGTCCGGGTGGCGCTCGGCTCGGTCGGCGATCCCGAGGACCGCGCGCGCTTCAACGCCTACCTGCGGGACGCCCTCGAGCCGCACGCCGCCGCCCTGACCGAGACCAGCCGCGGGCGCCTGCGCCTCAACCCCATGCGCGTGCTCGACGCCAAGGACCCGGGCGACCAGGCGCTGGTCGCACCCCTGAAGCGGCCGCTGGACTTCCTGAACCCGGCGGCGCGGGGGCACTTCGACGCCGTCGCGGCCTGCCTCGACGCCTGGGGGATCTCGTACGCGGTCGACCCGAGCATCGTGCGCGGGCTCGACTACTACCGGCGCACGGCCTTCGAGATCCACGCCGAGGGCATCGGGGCCCAGTCGGCGCTCGGGGGCGGCGGCCGCTACGATGGCCTCGTGGCGCAGCTGGGCGGTCCCGACGTGCCCGGGATCGGCTGGGCGCTGGGCATCGAGCGGGTGCTCGACGCGCTCGACCAGGCGGGCGTCGCCCGGGCCGCGGCGGAGCGGCCGCAGCTCTACCTGGTCGCCATGGACGACGAGGCGGTGGTCGAGGCGGCCGGCCTGGCACGCACCCTGCGCGCCCACGCGCGGGTGGAGCACGGCTACACGAAGCGCGCACCCGGCAAGGGCCTGCGCGACGCCGATCGCGCCGGCGCCGTCTACGCGGGCCTCCTCGGCGGGCGCGAACGCGCGGCCGGCGTGGTGCAGCTGAAGCACCTGGCCAGCGGCATCGAGCGGCAGGTGCCCTTCGCGGACCTGCCCGCCCTCCTGGCGATCGAACCCTCGCCGTCGGACCCGGACGGCTTCGCCCCGACCGCCGCGGCCACCGCGTCGGACGCGGCCTGAGAGGAACCCCATGCGACGTACGCACACCTGCGGCGCCCTGCGCGCCGAGCACGACGGTGGTTCGGTGGTCCTACAGGGTTGGGTGCATCGGCGCCGCGACCTGGGCGGCCTCGTCTTCCTGGAGCTGCGCGACCGCTACGGGCTGACCCAGGTCGTGGTCGAACCGGACGGTGGTGACGCCGCCGGCGCGTTCCAGGCCGCGGCCGCCGTCCGCAGCGAGTGGGTCGTCGAGGTCGAGGGCCGCGTCCGCGCGCGTCCCGAGGGGCAGCGGAGCACGAGGCTCGCCACGGGCGACATCGAGGTCGTCGCTCGAAGCCTGGCGGTCCTCGCCGAGGCCAAGACCCCGCCGTTCCCGCTGGAGGGCCCGGTCGACGCCGGCGAGGTCAACGAGGACCTGCGCCTACGGCACCGCTACCTCGATCTCCGGCGCCCCGAAGCGCTGTCGCCGCTGTTGCTGCGCCACGCCGTCACCCGTGAGATCTGGCGTCATCTCGACGCCGAGGGCTTCGTCCAGGTCGAGACGCCGCTCCTCACCCGCAGCACGCCGGAGGGCGCGCGCGACTACGTCGTTCCCGCGCGTGCGCAGCCCGGCCACGTCTACGCGCTGCCTCAGTCGCCGCAGCTGTTCAAGCAGATGCTCATGATGGGCGGCGTCGACCGCTACTTCCAGGTCGCCCGCTGCTTCCGCGACGAGGACCTGCGCGCCGACCGGCAGCCCGACTTCACGCAGCTCGACCTGGAGATGGCCTTCGTCGACCAGGACGACGTGTTGACGCTCAACGAGGGCCTCATGGCGGCCGTCGTCGCCGGCGCGACCGGCCGCAGCGTCGCCACCCCGTTCCCGCGCCTGGCCTACCGCGAGGCGATGGACCGCTTCGGCAGCGACAAGCCCGACAGCCGCTTCTCTCTGGAGCTCACCGACCTCGACGCCACCTTCGCCGACACCGCGGTGCGGACCTTCCGAGCGGCGCTCGATGGCGGCGGCGCCGTCCGCGGCCTGCGGGTGCCGGCCGCCATGGCCGCGAGCCTCAGCCGCAAGGGCATCGAGGAGCTGGAGGCCGTGGCGAAGCGCAACGGCGCCGCCGGCCTGGCGTGGCTGCGGCACACCGACGAGGGGTTCTCGGGCCCGTTGGCGAAGGCGTTGGCGCCGGCCGACCAGGCGGCGCTGCTGGCGCTCACGGCCGCCTCCGGCGACCTGTGGCTGCTGGTGGCCGACCGCTGGGCCACCGCCTGCACCGCCCTCGGGGCGGTGCGCCTGCGGCTGCGCGACACGCTGAACGTCGGGGTGGACCCCGGCGCGCTGGCCTTCCTGTGGGTGGTCGACTTCCCGCTGCTGGAGCGGGACGCGGCGACCGGCGCCTGGACCTACATGCACCACCCCTTCACCCGGCCGCACGACGAGGACCTGGCGTGGCTGGAGCGCGACCCCGGCCGCGTGCGGGCCTGGGCGTACGACCTGGTGCTCAACGGCAGCGAGGTCGGAGGTGGCTCCTTGCGGATCCATCGCGTCGACGTGCAGGAGCGGATGTTCGCCGCGATCGGGATCGGCGCCGACGAGGCGCGGCGCCGCTTCGGCTTCTTCCTCGACGCGCTGGCGTACGGCACGCCCCCCCACGGAGGCATCGCCTGGGGTCTCGACCGCCTGGTCATGCTGCTCGCCGGCGCCCGCAGCCTGCGCGACGTCATCGCCTTCCCGAAGAACCAGCGCGGCTTCGATCCTCTGACGGACGCGCCCGCGGCGGCCGAGCCGGGCCAGCTCGAGGAACTCGGGCTGACGGTGCTGCGCGCCGCCGAAGGCGCGCCTTCACCACGGGAGAACGGCACCGCCGAAGGCGCGCCTTCACCACGGGAGAACGGCACCGGCGAAGCCGACGCCGTTCTCCGGGTCACCGCCGAAGGCGCGCCTTCACCACGGGAGAACGGCGCCGGCGAAGCCGACGCCGTTCTCCGGGTCACCGCCGAAGGCGGTGACACGTGATCCCACTCGTCATCCTCGACCTGGACGGCACGATGGTCGGCTCGAACGGCCAGGTCGCGCCCGCGGTGTGGGCCGCGGTGGAGGGCGCCCGCGAGCAGGGCATCAAGCTGGCGCTGTGCACCGGGCGGCCCGGTCTGGGGGTGGCGCAGCGGGTGGCGCGCCGGATGGGTCAGAACAACCCGCACGTGTTCCAGTCGGGCGCCCACATCGCGTTCCCGGACGGCGAGACGCTCAAGGCCTCGTCCCTGAAGGAGGCGAGCGCGTTGCAGCTCGTGCGCCACGCCCGCGAACACGGCCTGGTGCTCGAGGTGTACACGCCCCACCACATGTACGTCGAGCGCAAGACCCGCCTGAGCGAGGTGCACGCCCGCATGATCGGGGTGCAGGCGCTGGTGCGCGACCTGTCGGAGGTGGTCGCCAGCGAGCCTGTGATCCGCGCGCAGTGGGTGCTGAGCCCCGAGCAGGAGCCGGCCGCCATGGCGCTGCGGCCGAACGGGGTGACCGTCAGCCGCGCCACCTCGCCGGCGCTGACGGACACGCTGTTCATCAGCCTGACGCGCGCGGGCGTGTCGAAGGGTTCTGCGATCCAGGACCTGGCCGCCCACATGAAGGTGCCGCTGAACCACGCCATGGCCGTCGGCGACACGGCCGGCGACCTGCCGATGCTGGAGCTGGTGGGCTTCCCCGTCGTCATGGGCAACGCCGAACCGTCGCTCAAGGCCCGCTTCGCGCAGGTGGTGGGCGACGTCGAGCACGCGGGCGTCGTGGAGGCGCTCGAGCTGGCTCTGACGCTCCGACCCGCCTGAGGCACGGTACGCTCTCGCGCATGGGCGTCACCCGCATCCACGACCTCCCAGCCGCCGTGGGCCAGACCGTGACCGTCGCCGGCTGGCTGACCGGCAGCCGCTCCTCGGGCAAGATCGCGTTCTTGCAGCTGCGGGACGGCAGCGGCTTCGTGCAGGCGGTGGTGTCGAAGAACGACGTGGACGAGGCGACCTTCGAGGCCGCCCGCACCCTCGGCCAGGAGAGCGCCCTGCGGGTCACCGGCGAGGTGCGCGCCGATGCGCGCGCCCCCAGCGGGGTCGAGCTCGCCAGCCACGCGATCGAGGTCGTCCACGCGACCAGCGACTACCCGATCACGCCCAAGGAGCACGGCGTCGAGTTCCTCTCCGACCACCGTCACCTGCACCTGCGTCACCGCGTGCCCTGGGCCATCCTGCGGGTGCGTGACGAGGTCGAGCGGGCGGTGCACGACTTCTTCGCCGAGCGCGGATTCGTGCGCTTCGACGCGCCCTTCTTCATGCCCACGGCGGTGGAGGGGACCACCAACCTGTTCGAGGTCGACCTGTTCGACGAGGGCAGGGCCTACCTGTCGCAGTCGGGGCAGCTCTACGCGGAGGCCGGCGCCATGGCACTGGGCGCCGTCTACACGATGGGCCCCACCTTCCGCGCCGAGAAGAGCAAGACCCGCCGCCACCTGCTCGAGTTCTGGATGGTCGAACCCGAGGTGGCGTTCCTGGAGCACGACGGCAACGTGCGGCTGCAGGTGGAGCTGCTGTCGTACCTGGTCGGGCGCGTGCTGGAGCGCCGGGGTCGCGAGCTGGAGATGCTCGGGCGCGACGTCGCGAAGCTCGAGCCCGCGGCGTCCGGCGACTACCCGGTCATCAGCTACGACCGGGCGCTCGAGATCCTGGCCGAGGCCGGCAGCCCGCTCGCCTTCGGCGAGGACTTCGGCGCGCCGCACGAGACGATCCTCGGGGAGCGCTTCGACCGGCCCGTCGTGATCGAGAAGTACCCGACCGCCGTGAAGGCTTTCTACATGGAGCCGGTGCCGGGTGACCCGACGCGCGCCCTGTGCGACGACGTCATCGCGCCCGAGGGCTACGGCGAGCTGATCGGCGGCTCGCAGCGTATCCACGACCTCGAACTGCTGCGCCAGCGCATCGCCGAGCACGGGTTGCCCGCCGAGGCGTTCGGCTGGTACCTCGACCTGCGCCGCTTCGGCAGCGTGCCGCACTCGGGCTTCGGCCTCGGCCTGGAGCGCACGCTGGCCTGGATCACCGGTGCGCACCACCTGCGCGAGGTCATCCCCTTCCCCCGAATGCTCACGCGCCTGGTCCCCTGACCGGCCGCCACGGCGGCGCCCCGGCCACGCCGGTCCCTCAGCCTCGCGGCGGCGCCACCTTGCCCCACAGCGACGGCCGCTCCTCGCCACCGATCGTGATGCGAACGTCGTCGGCGGCCGCGGCCGCCCGCGCCGTCGCGAAGAGCGAACGCACGGCCGCCAGCTCCGAGCCGACGTCCAGCGTGACGCCGGGCGGAGCCGGTTCGACGTCGACCACCGCCAGGCGTCGACGGTCGAGCTCGACCACGAAGCCCACCGGCGCGGGAATCGCCTCCGGCCAAGCGCCCACGCCGACCAGGTCGTCGCGCAGCGCCCCGAGCGCGGCCGTCAGCCGCGCGCTGGCGTCGTCCGCGCCAGGCGGCAGCTCGACGTCGGCGAAGCCGGGGCGTTCGAGTCCCAGCGCGTCGACCACCACGTAACGGACCTCGAGCTGACGCGCCACGGGCGCGGCGTCGCCGCCCGGCAGGGCCGGCGGTGGCCCGACCCGTGGCCCCCCGGCGGTGACGGCGTAGGCCAGGGCCAGCACCAGCCCGAGGCCGGCCAGGAGGAGTTGGGGCGAGCCCCACTCGAACCACGAGCCGGCACGCGCGCCGCGGGCCGCCCGACCGCGCCCGCGACGCGACCCCGCGGCGCCTCGCAGGCCGCTCGGGGGTCGGGCCCGCTCGGGGCGGCCGCCGGGTCCGGTCGCATCGGAGCCGCGCGCGATCATCGGCCCACGGACGCCGCCCAGGCGTCGAGCAACGCCCGCGCCAGCGAGGCGACCGCGGTCGGGTCGCGCAGGTCTTCGGCCGAGAGCTCGAGCAGCAGCCCGCGGCCCGCGGCACCGGTCAGCACGGCCAGCGGGGCGCCGACGGGCGCGTCCACCGACCAGCCTTCCGCGGCCAGCGTCCCGCTCAACGCCGTCGCCCAGGCGCGGCCGCGGTCGAGGTCGGGGACCAGCCGCAGCAGCACGGCGCGGCGGACGGCGTCCGTATCGGGCCGCGCGACCGCCGTCTCGGCGTTCCAGCGAATCGCCCGGTCGAGCGCATCCAGGGCGGCCGCGTCGTCGAGCACGTAGATCCGCACCCGGCGGCGCGACAGGTCGCCGAGGTGCACCGACACGAAGCCGTCGGCGCCCACGCCCAGCGCCGCCCGATCCGCCAAGGACACGGGCGCCGGACCCGTGCGGGTCCGCTCCACGTCGAGGCCGGCGCGCTGCAGCTCGGCGGCGACCTGGTCCACGAACGCGCGCGTGAGCTCGCCCTCGATGCTGGCGGGAAGCGCAGCGGTGACCTCGACGAGCACGTGGCCGGCATCGACGACCCAACGCGCGCCACGGACCGTCGTCGGCACGGCGGCCGCGGGCGCCGCCGAGAAGGCGACCACCACCTCCATGCCGCCGCCGGCGGGCACGCTCCACACCCGTGGATCGGCGCCGCGCTCGAGCTGCACGCGCGCCTCGGCGGTGCCGCGCACCGACTGGAGGTCGGCCCGCACGAACGAACGGCCCTCCAGCGAGGCTGCGGCGAGCGGGTCGCTGCGCTCGAAGCGCAACTCCAAAACGCCGCTCTCCTGGTGGTGGTAGGTGACGTAGCGCCCCGGAGCGTCGAGCGCGAAGACCAGCCGCTCGCTGGCGCCGAAGCCCTCGACGCGCATCGTGAGCCGTGGACGCGGAAGGACCACCGCGACGGCGGCCGACTCGGGCAGGAAGGCGACGCGCCCACCCAGCGCCTCGCCGGTCGCCTTGACGGGAACGAAGGCCTCCACGCCGCTCCAGACGGCTGCGGGTCCCGGGCGTGGTTGGCCGTCGCGCACGACCGCCGGCGTCGGCACGTCGACGAGCGCCGGATCGGCCACCAGCGCCAGCTGCACGATCGCGGCCCCGAGCGTCAGCGTCACCCGGCCGGCACCCGCGTCGACGGTCACGTCGGCGCCCAGCGTCCGCGCGAAGTCGGACGCCGGCGCGTAGGCCACCCCGGGCACCAGCGTGGTGGTGGCGCCGGGGACCGACACGCCGTTCACGAGCAGCTGCGGCTGGGCGCCCGCGACCGCCGCCAGGGCGAGGGCGACCCCGGCGCAGGTGGCCCGCCACGGCGTCACCGTGCGCCCCCCTTCATCGCCCGGTCCATCTCGCGGCGCGCGTCGCGCTCCGCTTGGGCGGCGCGCTTGTCGTGCTTCTTGCGGCCGCGGGCGAGCGCGATCAGCAGCTTGGCCCGGCCGCGCTCGTCGAAGTACAGCTTGAGCGGCACCACCGTGAGCCCGCGTCGCTCGAGGCCCTTGCGGAGCTCCGCGATCTCGCGCCGGTTGAGCAGCAGCTTGCGGCGGCGCAGCGGCTCGTGGTTGTTGTACGAGGCCTGGGCGTAGGTGGGCATGTTGGCCCCCTCCAACCACACCTCCCCGTGGTCGATCCGCGCGTAGGCCTCGGCGATGGAGCCGCCGCCGGCGCGCAGCGACTTCACCTCGCTGCCGGTGAGGACGAGCCCCGCCTCGAAGGTCTCGAGCACGTCGTAGTCGTGGCGTGCGCGCCGGTTCGTCAGCATCGCGCCCATGATACGTGCCACGCGGGTGAGGGTCGCCCGAGACGTGGCGCGCGTACCCGTGGCACCCGACCGGGGGGCGCGCGACCCGGCGTCAGTCGAGCCACGCCTCGATGTCGTAGGGGTCGACGTCGACCCGCACCTGCACGCCGGCGCCCGGGCGCGGGTCCACGTCGGCGAGGTGCGTGGCCAGCGTGGCGTCGTCGTCGGCCCGGACGAACACGTGGAACGCGTAGCGACCGTGGGCGCGGGCCACCGGCGCCGGGGCGGGGCCGAGGACGTCGCCCTCGGGCACGCCGGCCACCCGCAGGCGCCCCACGAGCGCGTGGGCCGCGGCGGCCGCCGCGCCGCGGTCGCGATGGGTGAGCTGGACCCGCGCCCAGCGACGGGCCGGCGGGTAGCCCAGGGCGGTCCGGCGCGCGACCACCCGCCGCTGGAACGCGTCGACGGCGGCGTCGACGTCGTCGGCCAGCCACGCGCGCCACACGTCGTGCTCGGGGCGGTGCACCTGGGCCACCAGCAGCGGGCGCCGGTCGGGCGTCGCCAGGTCGCCCAGCGTCAGCAGCGTGCGCAGCGAGAACTCCTCCGCCCGGAGGTCCTCGTGGTCGTGCAGCGCGTCGCCGGCGGTGAGCGCCAGCAGCGACAGGCGCGGCAGCGGCGGCAGGCGCAGCACCGCCACGGTGCCTACCAGCACGCCGGCGTCGCCCCCCAGCAGCGGCCCGGGGTCGTCCCGGTGGTCGCGGTCCCAGGTCCACACCGGCAGACCGGCGACCACGCCGCGGACGGCCTCGGCGACCCATTCGGTGCCGGCGCCGGGACGCGGCGCCAGCTCCACCGCGCCGCACGCCGCGCACGCGTCGGGCACGGCGGCCTCGGCGCCGCAGCGGTGGCAGCGCAGGCGGGCGACGCGGGCGTGCCAGCGCAGCGGCAGGTCGCAGTGCGCGCACATGACGACCTCGCCGCAGGCGCGGCAGCCGAGGGCCGCTGCGTACCCGCGCCGCGGGGCGACGACGATGGCCTGCCGCTGGCGCTCGGCGACCTGCCGCAGCAGGCGGACCAGGGGCGCGCACAGCGGCCACCCCGTCTCGACCCGCAGGTCGAGCAGCGCCGCCCGCGGGGGCACCCGCGGCAGGGCCACCTGGTGCGCGGCGCCGCAGGCGCGCAGCTCGGCCGTCGCCAGCGGGTCGACCAGCGCCCAGGCGGCGCCGGCGGCGCGCGCCAGCTCCAGCGCGTCGCGGCGACCGACGCTGCGCGCGCCGGCGAGCTGCTTGTGGCTGCCGCTGGCGGCGTCCCACACGGCGACGCGCGCCAGCCGCGGGAGGTCGAGCGCGAGCGCCGGGAAGGTGCCCACCACCAGGGCGGGGACGCCCGCCGCGAGCTCCTCCGCCAAGGCGTTGCGCTCGCCGTCGGCGAGGTCGCCGCCCCAGCGCAGGGTGGGCAGGTGGCGCGCCGCGGCCCGCGAAAGGGACTCGGCGACCGCCTGCTCGGGCGCCAGCAGCAGCGCCTGGCGACCGCCTGCGACCGCCGCCGCCAGCCACGGCAGCGTGGCGGCCCAGCGCCCGCGGGCGTCGCCGCCGGTGAGCAGCAGCCCGCCGTCGGCGGGCCCGCCGTCGGCCCGTTCGCCATCGGCCGGGCCCACCCCGTGCGCCTGTGGCGGGTCGACCGCGTCGAACGGGGCGGCCGGCGCCGCCGTCACCCAGGGAACGCTCGGCAGCGGCCGCGGCAGGTCGGCGTAACCCGCGTACCCCTTGGCGACCAGCGCGCGGGCGGCACCGACGGGCACGTCCGCGTCGCGCGCCAACCCCGCGGCGCTGTCGCACGGCCCCTGGGCCGCGAGCCAGGCCAGCGCCGCACGCTGCGCGGCGCGGGCCGCGCCGGCGAGCCCCTCGTCGGCCGGCCGCAGCGCGATCAGCCGCCGCTCCGAGGCCTCGAGCGCCTCCACCGCCTCAGACACCAGCCCGTGCCGCCGCCAGGCGTCCAGCATCTCGGGGTCGAGTGCCTCGGCCTCGTGCCAACCGCCGTCGGCCAGCTGACGCCCCTCCTCGCCCAGCAGGTCGGCCGGGACGACGGGCTGCCGCCGCACCCGATGCCGCCACGGACCGCGCAGGCCGAGCGCCCCCGTTGCCGCGACGCTGACGCCGACCGGGACGACGCAGCGCGCGGCCTGGGCGGCCAGCATGGCGCGCACCGGCGCGCCCAGCCGCGGGCCGCCCGCCACCCAGGCGATCGCCGGGCGCAGGTCGAGGGCCTCCGCGGCCGCCGCCCGCCGGGCGCCTGCCACCCAGCCGACCCTCAGGCCGCCCTGCCAGGGGACGGCGACGCGGCGTCCGAACGCCGCGGCGGCGTCCGTCCCGGGCGACGCCCGGTCGGCGCCGATGGCGAACTCGTCCGGTGCCGGATCGTCAACCGACCACGGTTCGTGCGGCGGCAGGTAATCGAGCCCCGGCACCGGCAGCGGCAGCCAGACGTGGAGGACGGTGGGCACGGGTCAGTCTACGGGGGCGCCTCTGGTATCGTCGCCCGCGATGGACGAGCGCGACCCCATCCCCGGCGGCGCCACCTACGCTGCGGCCGGCGTCGACCTGGCGGCGGCCGACGAGGCGCTGGCGCGCATGCGCGCCGACGTCGTGTCGACCTACACGCCGCGGGTGCTGCAGGGCCTGGGGGCGTTCGGCGGGCTGTTCGCGCTGCCGACCGACGTGCCCGAGCCGGTGCTGGTCGCCTCGACCGACGGCATCGGCACCAAGACGCGGCTGGGGGTGGCGTTGGGCCGCGTCCGCGGCCTCGGCCGCGACCTCGTCAACCACTGCATCAACGACGTCCTGGTCCAGGGCGCGCGGCCGCTGTTCTTCCTCGACTACGTCGCCAGCGCGCGCCTCGATCCCGAGGTGGTGGCGGACGTCGTCGGCGGCATCGCCGAGGCCTGCCGCGAGGCCGGCGTCGCCCTGCTCGGCGGGGAGACGGCCGAGATGCCCGGCGTCTACGCGCCCGGCGAGCTCGACGTGGTGGGGACGATCGTCGGCATCGTCGCGCGCGCCGACGTCGTCGACGGCCGCGGCGTCCGTGCCGGCGACGCGCTGCTGGCGCTCGCGTCGGGTGGCCTGCAGACGAACGGCTTCTCGCTCGCGCGGGCCGTCGCTGCGGGGCACGAGCACGGGCCGGTGGACCCGGCGGACCCGCTCGGCCCGACCCTGGGCGACGCGTTGCTGGCGCCCCACCGCTCCTTCTTGCCGGCGGTCCGGCCGCTGCTCGACGCGGGCCTCGTGCGGGCGTTGGCGCACGTGACCGGGGGCGGCATCCCGGGCAACCTGCCGCGCGTGCTCCCCGCTGGGCTGGGCGCCGAGGTGGTGACCGGGTCATGGCCGCGGCCGGCCGTGGTCGACCGGCTTCAGCGGCTGGGCGGCATCGCCGAGGAGGAGATGCGCCGCGCGTTCAACCTGGGCGTCGGCATGATCGTCGTCGTGCGACCCGAGGACGTCGCGCGCGCCCACGAGCGGTGCCCGGAGGCGCTGCACGAGATCGGTCGGGTGGTGCCCGGCGCGGGCGTCCGCTTCACGCCGCTTGGCTGATCGCCGCGCCGCGACCGCCGATCACGTCGCCGCCCGAGCCTCGCTCGCCGGCAACGTCACCGTGAAGACGGTGCCCTCCCCCGCGCGCGAGCGCACGTCGACCGCGCCCCCGTGTTGCTGCACGATCCAGCGCACGATCGCCAGGCCCAGCCCAGAGCCGTTGCCCCGGCTCGAACGCGCGCCGTCGACCCGGTAGAACCGGTCGAACAGGTGCGGCAGCGCCTCGGTCGGGATGCCCGGCCCGTCGTCGAGGACCTCGAGCCGCACCTCCTTGCCGTCGCCCTCCAGGTGCAGGCTGACGCTCCTGGCGCCCGCATCGAGGGCGTTCTGCACCAGGTTGAGGACCACCTGCTTGAGGCGCGACGGGTCGCCGTCGACCTCGAGGAGCGGCCGCGCGCAGTCCACCGCGATGGCTGCCGGCGCCGCCAACGGGCCGAGGTCATCGCGCACCGCCTCGAGCACCTCGACGAGGTTCATCGGCTCGCGCTGCACCTGGAAGCCCGCGTCCGCCCGCGCCAGCTCCAACAGGTCGTGGACGAGTTTGGCCATGCGCTCGGCCTCGCGCTGGATCACGCGCAGCGAGTCGACCTGCTCCGCGCCGGGGTTCGTGCGCCGCAGGAGGTACTGGGCGTGGCCCACGATGGCGGTCACCGGCGTGCGCAGCTCGTGGCTGGCGTCGGCGGTGAAGCGCCGCTGCGTCTCGAACGACTCCTGCAGCCGGTCGAGCATGTGGTTGATCGACAGCGCCAGGGCGCGCAGCTCGTCGTCCGTCCGGGGCACCGGGACGCGCCGCTCCAGGTCGAGGCTCGACACGCGCGAGGCCGCCTGCGTCACCCGCTGCACGGGCGCCAGCACCTGGCGGGCGAGCCACCAGACACCGAAGGCGAACGCCAGGAAGGCGACCACGACCGTCAGGCCGAGGTCCTGGGCCAGTTGGTCGAGGGTCAGCTGCAGGTTCGAGGTCGGCAGGCCGACCAGGATGACCGCGGTGAGCGCCACCTGCTGGTTCGGGAAGGCGATGGTGCCGAGGGCCCCCAGCACCCGGAGTCGCTCCTCGTTCGCCAGCGTGACGTAGCCGGCGAGTTCGTCTTGCTGGATGAGGTCCTCCAACGCCCGGTCCGGGAGCAGCGCCAGCAGGCTGTCGCCGGTGGGGTTGGCGCGGACGCTGACGGGCTGGGTGTAGTCGACGCCGTTGCGGATGCCGGCGACGTCGCGTGGCCGCGCCGGCGCCGTCTCCACCAACACGATTTGATAATACGCGTCGCCCGGGAGGCGCTGGAGGCCCGTGGCGATGGCGCCACCGGACAGGTCGGCGAGCGCCTGCTGGGCCCGCTCCTCGACCGCCGCGCCCAGCGAGCGCTCGGTCATGAGGTAGACGGACACGGCCACCGCCGACAGGATCAGCGCGATGAACGCACTCGTGAAGATCGCCAGCCGCAGACGCAGCGTCATGCCGATCGTCGCCCCCGCCGCGCGGCGCCGGGGCCGCCCGGGGCCGTCACTCCTCGCGCAGCACGTACCCCACGCCGCGCACGGTGTGGATCAGGCGCCGCTCCCCCTCGCCCTCGAGCTTGCGCCGCAGGTAGCCCACGTACACGTCGACCACGTTGCTGCCGCCGGTGTACTCGGGCCACACCTTCTCCTCGATCTCGAAGCGATTGAACACCTTGCCCGGGTTGCGGGCGAACAGCTCGAGCAGCTCGAACTCCTTGGCGGAGAGCTCGATGCGGCGGCCGTCGCGGAACACCTCGCGGCCGTCGAGGTTCATCACCAGGTCGGCGACCCGAACCTCGCCGGTGACCGCCGGGTTCACGCGCCGCAGGTGCGCGCGCACGCGCGCCAGCAGCTCCTCGATCGAGAACGGCTTGACCAGGTAGTCGTCCGCGCCCGAGTCGAGGCCGGTCACCTTGTCGTCGACCGAGTCCTTGGCGGTGAGGATGATGATCGGCGTGTTGCTGGTCTTGCGGATGCGGCGCGCCACCTCGAGCCCGTCCAGCACGGGCAACATCAGGTCGAGCACCACCAGGTCGGGGTTGAGTTCGCGGAACTTGGAGAGGCCCGTGACGCCGTCGTAGGTCACGACCGTGTCGTAGCTCTCCGCCTGCAGCTCGAGGTCGACGAACTTGGCGATCTCCTTCTCGTCCTCGACGATGAGGATCAGCGGTCTGCGCTCCATGCGACCAGGTTGGCATAGCGATCGATGAGAACGTGTCCACCGGCGCGCGGCCCGCCGGGCACGGCGCGGATGCGCCACGGCGAGTGCGCTCAGCGCGGCGGTCGCCTCGCCGGGGACGCGCCGATCGCCATGGCGCGGTAGACTCCGGCGGGATGGCTGGGCGGCCTGCGCGCCCCCCGGCGCCCTATCTTCGTCGGGACCGAGGTACCAACGTGCGCGAACGGGTCGCCATCTTCATCGACGGCAGCAACCTCTACAACGGCATGCGCGAGAACCTGCGCAGCACCCGCGTCAACCTGGCCGAGCTCATGCGCCAGCTGGCCAAGGAGCGCGACATGGTGCGCTGCTACTACTTCAACGCCCCCCTGACCGACGACTACGACGAGGAGCTGCGCGACGGCCAGCAGCGCTTCTTCGAGTCGCTGCGGCGCATCCCCTACGTCACGGTGCGCCTCGGGCGCCTGCACCGGCGGCCCGACGGCGCCCTGGTCGAGAAGGGCATCGACGTGGCGATCGCCGTCGAGGCGCTGTCGCTGGCGCACCAGGGCGGCTACGACGCCTGCCTGCTGGTCTCGGGCGACGGCGACTACGTGGAGCTGGTCGAGGCGATCAAGCGCCTCGGCAAGCACGTCGAGGTGGCCATGTTCAAGAACCAGTCCGCCGGCGTGCTGCTGGAGCACGCCGACGTCTTCCGCCCGCTCGACGAGTGCGACTGGACCAAGATCCTGTTCTGACGGTGGCATGGTCGCCGCCAGCGCCCGTCCATCGCGGCTTCATCGATCGTCCATGGAGCCCGCCCGGGACAGACGACCGGGCGGGGCTGGTGGTATCGTGATTCGGAAGTCCCTTGGACGTCAGTTCTGACTGATCGTCAACCCTTAGGAGGCACCATGCGCACCCTGTTCACCCTGATCGTGGCCGCGACGCTCACGCTCGCGTCCGCCCAGGACTTCGTCTTCGGCATCACCTTCGACGCCGGCGGGAAGTTCGACGGCTCGTTCAACGAGGGCACCTTCCGAGGCCTCGAGCGGGCCATCGCGGATCTCGAGGCGCAGCGCGGGCTCGAGATCGACATGCTCGAGTTCGAGGGCACCCCCGACACCGCCGCCCAGGGCATGCGCCAGATCGCCACCGAGGGCGCCGAGCTCATCGTGTCGCCCGGCTTCCTGCAGGCGGACGCCGTCGCCGCCGTGTCGGTCGAGTTCCCGGACACCTTCTTCGTGCTCATCGACTCCGTGGTGGAAGGTCCTAACGTGCGCTCGGTGTTGTTCAAGGAGCACGAGGGCTCCTTCATGGTCGGCTACATCGCCGGCATGCTGTCGCAGACCGGCATCCTCGGCTTCGTCGGGGGCATGGACATCCCGCTGATCCGCAACTTCGACGCCGGCTACCAGGAGGGCGTCAAGTACGCCTGCCCCGAGTGCACGGTCATCAGCAACTACGTCGGCGTCACCCCCACGGCCTGGAACGACCCGGCACGCGCCAAGGAGCTCGCCGTCGCGCAGCAGGCGCAGGGCGCCGACATCATCTACGCGGCCGCGGGCGCCTCCGGGGGCGGCGTGCAGGACTTCGTCAAGGAGAACATGTGCTTCCAGGGCGCGACCCGGCGGACGGGGCTGACCGAGGCGCTGGCCAACGTGCCCGTCTACCCGGCGTACGCCGCCGCCTGCCCGGCCGGCTCGCAGCCGCTCTTCTTCATCGGCGTCGACTCGAACCAGAACCCCGCCGGCGACACCGACGGCGACCCCACCACCCTGAACCACGGCCTCACCTCGATGCTCAAGCGCGTCGACGTGGCCGCCTACAACGCCGCCTTCGACGTCGCCGACGACGACTTCGAGCCCGGCATGGTCGTGCTCGGCCTGGCCGAGGGCGGCGTGGGCTACGCGATGGACGCCTACAACGAGGCGCTGATCCCGGCCGACCTGCTCGCCGAGCTGGCGCTCATCGCCGACATGATCGTGTCCGGCAGCCTGGTGGTGCAGGGCTACACCGACTGACGCACGAACCGCGGCCATGCCGCAGCCACGACCGGAGGGCGGGACGCACGGGTCCCGCCCTCCGGTCGTGGATGGGGTCCGCCGCGCGCCGTGGGCGGCCGCTGGCGCGTGCTAGACTCCTGGGCGCAGGGTGGGCCACCTGACCGCGGTCTCGCGTCGGCTTCGCCGCCGCGAGGTCGAGGAAAGTCCGGGCACCGCAGGGCAGGATGCCAGCTAACGGCTGGGCGCGTAAGGCGACGGCACGTGCAACAGAGAGCAGACCGCCCACGTGTCTTCGGCCTCGCCGAAGACGCGGCGCTTCGCTGCGCGAGGCGCGTTCGCACGGTCGCAAGCGGCCGAGCGGCCTGGGTAAGGGTGAAACGGTGCGGTAAGAGCGCACCAGTGCTCGTGGCAACACGGGCAGCTAGGTAAACCCCATCCGGTGCAAGGTCCGATAGGGAGAGAGGGCTAGCCCGGCCCGCCATCATCTCCGGGATGACCGCTCGAGGCGCGCGGCGACGCGCGTCCCAGATAGATGGTCAGGGTGCGTGGGGCTCCGCCCCACGCCACACAGAACCCGGCTTATCGGCCCACCTGCCGCCGGCGATCCTCACGGGTCGCCGGCGCCCCTTCGTGGATCCGCCTCGAGCGCCGTGAGGCACGCATCGTCTACGACGCACCCACCCCCCAGGAGTACGAGCTGTACTTCAACGTCTGACGCGGAGCGCTCGCGACCGCGGACGCCCGCACGCCGCTCCGCGGCGCCCGCTCGCCCGGAGCCAGCCGCCCGTGGCCGCACCGGGGCACGAGGCTCGGTCGGCCACGAGGGCACGCGCGCCGCACGGAGGGGGTACGCTCACGCCCTTCCGGCCCGGAACGGGCCCCCCCCACCGGACGCCCGGGGGCGAGGGACCCGCACCCGTCGTCGGTCGACGCCCGCCGCAGCGCGGGCGTAGGAGGCGCATGATGACCAGCATCCGTCGACAGTTCGCGACGCTCCTCGCCGTCCTGGCGGTGGCCATCACCCCGATCGCGGCCGCGCAGACGCTCACGATCCTCTTCCCGCAGGAGCCGGGGAGCCTCTTCCCGCACTTCGACCTGCTCAGCCTGGCGCACGAGGCGCAGGACCTGGTCTTCGACCGCCTCTTCGCGGTCGACGAGCAGGGCGCCTACCTGCCGGAGCTGGCGGCCGAGGTCCCGACGGTCGCCAACGGCGGGATCTCCGCCGACGGCCGTGTCTACACGATCCGGCTGCGCGACGGGCCGGCCTGGCACGACGGCACGCCCGTCACCGCGGCCGACCTCGCGTTCACCTGGCGGGTCATCACCGACCCCGACCTGCCCATCCCGACCCGGACCGTGTGGCGGGACATCGTCTCGATCGAGACGCCCGACGAGCGCACGGCCGTGATCACGTTCGGCGACACGAACGTCAGCTTCCTCGGCGCCGCCTCGTTCGCCGGCGCCTTCGTGCTGCCCAGCCACCTGCTCGAGGGCATCGACGACCTCGCCAGCGCCCCCTTCCACCGCGCCCCGATCGGCAACGGCGCGTTCCGCCTCGCCGAGTGGCAGGCGGGTAGTTTCCTGCGCTTCGAGCGCAACGACGCCTACTGGGCCGGGCCGGCGCACTTCGACTCGGTCGTCATCCGCATCGTTCCCGGCAGCGAGGCGCAGCGCACCGTGCTGAGTCGCGGCGAGGCCGACCTCGTCCTGCAGGTCGCGTTGACGGAGCTCCCGTTCGTCGATGGGTTGGCGGCCTACCGGCGCGCCTCCGTGCCGACCTTCGCCAACTGGCAGCTGTGGCTCAACAACGAGGACCCGACGCTCGCCGACGCCCGCGTGCGCCAGGCCCTGGTGCATGCCATCGACCGCGAGTTGATCGCGGAGACCCTGCTCGGGGGCCTCAGTCGGCCGGATGACGCGGTCCTGCCGGTGTCACACTGGGCCCACGCAGACGATGTCCGGCGCTACCCGTTCGATGCCGCCGAGGCCGAGCGGCTCCTCGATGCGGCCGGGTGGGTGCGTCCCGGCGGCTCCGCGATCCGCGAGCGGGCCGGGCAGCCCCTGCGGATCGAACTGATCAACATCGCCGGCCAGGCCGACCGCCTCCAAGTGGTCCAGGCGGTGCAGGCGTTCTGGCGCGCGATCGGCGTCCAGGCCGAGATCCGCGAGGTCGACGCGGCCTCCTTCGTGCCGACCCTCGGGGGCGGCGACTTCCAGTCCGCCTACGGCTTCTTCGGCGAGGGCCAGGAGCCGGTCTGGAACCTGTGGCTGGGGACGAACTGGCAGCGGTACGGCAACCAGGAGGCTCTGGACCTGCTGCGGGCCTACGGCGTCACGGTCGAGCGAGAGGCGCGCCGCGAACTCGCCGTCGCGTTCCAACGCCAGGTGGCCGAGGACGTCCCCGTGATCATCCTGGCGCCGCGCCCGCTGCTGGCCGTCGTGCGCGCCGACATCCAGGGGTTCGCGCCGACCACCACCTCCAGCCTCTGGAACGTGCACGCCTGGCGCCGGTAGGCCCGGCGCCCGCAGGAGGCCACCCTGCTCGCCTACGTCCTCGGTCGGCTGATCGGGCTGGTGCCCCGGCTGGCCCTCATCTCCGTGCTGCTCTTCGGCGTGGTCCACCTCCCCAAGGGTGGACCCGCCGACGTCTACGCCGCCGACCCGTCCGCGACCCCGGAGGCGATCGAGCGGATGAAGGAGATCTGGGGTCTCGACCAACCCCTGCACGTCCAGTACCTTCGCTGGGTCACGCGTCTGGTGCAGGGCGACTGGGGGCGCTCGTACGTCGAGCGACGGCCGGCCATCGAGGTCGTCGCCGATCGCCTCGGGCCGACGCTGAGGCTGACCGGCGCCGCGCTGCTCGTGGGGTTGATGGCCGGCGTCGGCCTCGGCGTGCTGGCGGGCGTCAGCCGTTCCCCGGGCGTGCAACACGCGGTCCGCGTCATCGCGGTGTTGGGCATGAGCGTCCCGACGTTCTGGAGCGGCGCCATCGTCCTGCTGGTGTTCTCGTCCTACCTCCGCTGGATCCCCGCCGGCGGGGTCGGCACGATCGGCGGCGAGGCCACCCTGCTCGATGCCCTGTGGCACCTCGCCGCGCCGGCCCTGGTGCTGGGATCGGTCTACGTCGCCCAGTGGATGCGCTACGTGCAGGCGGGGCTCGAGAGCGTGGCCGACGACGACTTCGTGCGCACGGCGCGCGCCAAGGGGCTGAGCCGGGCGCGGGCACTGCTGCGCCACGGGCTGCCGAACGTGCTGCTGCCGCTGGTGACGGTCCTGGGGCTGGAACTGCCGCGCCTGCTCTCGGGCGCCATGGTCACGGAGGTGGTGTTCTCCTGGCCCGGCATCGGGCGGCTGCTGCACGGCTCGCTCGTCACCCGCGACTACCCGGTCGTGCTCGGCACGCTGATCGTGGCCGGGGTGGCGGTGCTCATCGTCAACCTCGCCACCGACCTGCTCTACGGCGTCCTCGACCCGCGTGTGCGGTACGCCTGACATGCGCTGGCGGGTCTTCTTCCACCAACCGCTGGGCGTGGCCGCGGCCGTCGTGTTGCTCGCCTTGGCGGTGGCCGCGTTCGCGGCACCGTACCTCGCCCCCTACGACCCGAACGCCATCGACCTGCGGACTCTGCAACGACCGCCGGGAGGCGCCCACTGGCTCGGCACCGACGACCTCGGCCGCGACGTCCTCAGCCGCATGCTCTACGCCGGCCGCATCTCGCTCCTGCTGGCGCTGGTGGTCACGGCGCTGGCCACCGCCATCGGCACCACGCTCGGCGCCCTGGCCGGGTTCTTCGGCCGCTGGACCGACCGACTGGTGTCGCTCGCGACCGACGCGCTGCTCTCGCTGCCGGTCCTGGGGTTGGCGATGGTGGCCGGCTCCGTTCTGCGCCCCAACCTGTGGACGCTGGCGGTGGTGCTGGCGCTCGTGTCGTGGCCGATCCTCGCGCGCATCGCCCGAGCCCAGGTGTTGACGCTGCGCGAGCGCACCTACGCGGAGGCCGCCCGGGCGCTCGGGCTGCGGCCACAGCGCGTCCTGTTCCGGCACCTGCTGCCGAACGCGGTCGCGCCGCTGATCGTCGCCGCCACCCTGCTCGGCGCGCAGGTCCTGCTGGTGGAATCGGCGCTGAGCTTCCTCGGATACGGGATGCGCCCGCCGACGCCGAGCTGGGGCGGCATGCTCAACGAGGCACAGGCCTTCTACCGCCAGTCGCCCTGGCTGGCCGTCTTCCCGGGGTTGGCCATCACCCTGACGGTCTCGGCGCTCAACTTCGTCGGCGACGCCCTGCGGGCCGCCATGGGCGGACGCGGGGGCTGATGCGACAGGCGATCGGGTCGGCGAAGCTGGGGACCCCACGATGCGATCCACTGCGCGGGTCACGGGGCGGCCGGCGCGGCGATCGCGGCAGCGCTGGGTGCACGTGGGGCCCCGAGGTGGGAAACGAGGGGAACCGGGGGAGGGGGTGGGAAATCGTGGGGAATCGTGGTATCTTGGTGCATCTCCCGGAAGGGCCGCCGCGACCCCGTGAACATGCGAGATCCAGACACGCACGCACGAATCGCCGGCCACCCGGCCACCGGCCGCCGACGCGCCGGTGGGGGGAGGTGGGGCGTTGCCCTTCGGTGAGTTCCCCTACACCGTCGACGACAAGGGCCGGGTGGTCATCCCACCGGCCTTTCGCGACTTCGTCGACGACGGCATGGTCGTCACCCGCGGCATGGAGGGGTGCCTCTACGTCTTCCCCATGTCGGCCTGGCACCGCATCGAGGAGCGCCTGACCGAACTGCCGCTCACCGATCCCGACGCCCGCAACTTCGTCCGCTTCTTCTACTCGGGCGCCAGCAAGGCCAAGCTCGACGCCGCCGGCCGCGTCACCCTCCCCCCCACCCTGCGGCAGTTCGCCGACACCGCCGGCAACGTGGTCGTCGCCGGCGCGCCCAACCGGCTCGAGATCTGGAACGAGCAGCGCTGGCTCGCCAACCTGCACGAGGTGCAGAGCAGTCCGCCGGCCCCCGACCTCCTCCGGGAGCTGGTCGGATGAGGCGCGCGGCCGTGGTGGGGGTGCCGGGTGCCGTGGCCGAGGCTGAGACGCCGGTGGCGTCAACGCCTCGTCCACGGCACCCGGCACCCCGCCGGCCCGCTGAGCGCACGACCGCCAGCGGCTGGTCGCTGGCGGACGCCGATGCGCGCGCACGCCCAACCCCACCCCCCCACGTCCCGGTGATGCTCGAGCGCTGCCTGGACGCCCTCGCGATCCTGCCCGACGCCTGGCTGGTCGACGCCACCTTCGGCGCGGGCGGCCACACGCGCGCCCTCCTGGCGCGCGGCGCCCGGGTGCTCGCGATCGACCAGGACCCGCTTGCCGTGGCCCATGTGGAGGCGCTGCGCGACGACCTGCGGCACGCCGGGGTGGAGGCGCCCGACGAGCGCTTCCGCTTCGCGAACGGCAACTTCCGCGATCTCCGCCTGCACGTCGAGGCGGCCGGCGTGGGCCCGGTCCGCGGCGTGCTGCTCGACCTGGGCGTCAGCTCGATGCAGCTCGACGAGGGCGACCGCGGCTTCGCCTTCCGGCACGACGGGCCGCTCGACATGCGCATGGCGGCCGAGGGTCCGAGCGCGGCCGACCTCGTGCGCGAGGCCAGCTTCGAGGAGTTGGCGGCGTGGCTGCACCGCTACGGCGAGGAGCGCCACAGCCGGCGCCTGGCGCGCGCCATCGTCGCGGCCCGAGAGGCCGCGCCGATCACGACCACGGGCCGGCTGGCCGAGGTCATCCAGGCCGCGTACCCGGCGGGCCCCCGACGCGACCACCCGGCGCGGCGCACCTTCCAGGCGCTGCGGCTCGTGGTCAACGACGAGCTCGGCGCGCTCGACGCCGCACTGAACGCGGCCGCCGACATGCTGGCGCCCGCTGGCCGACTGGTGGTGCTCGCCTACCACTCGCTCGAGGACCGCATCGCCAAGCGCACCCTGCGCGACCGCCGCGACCTGCGCCCGCTCCAGAAGCGGCCGCTGGAGCCGACCGAGGCCGAGATCGCCGCCAACCCGCGGGCGCGCAGCGCCAAACTGCGCGCCGCCGAGAAGCTCGACCCCCCGACCGCGCCCGAGGCGCACGCGTGAGCCCCCTGGCCCGCACCACCGCGGCGGTCTACGTGGTGGCGCTGCTGATCCTCGCGGGCCTCGGCGCCGCCTCGCAGCTGCATTACCGCACCCAGGCGGGCCTCCTCGCCGACAAGGAGGCCGCGATCGTGATGCTCGCCACGGCGCGGGCGACGGCCGCCGCCGTCAACGGCCCGCTGGCGGTGACCACCTGGGCGCGCGCGGCCGGCATGGTGCCGGCGCCCGACGCGCCGCGGGTCGAGGCCGTCGCGCCCGGCCTGGGTCCGCCCACGCCCCCGGCCCAGCCGGTGCCCTGGCTCGAGGTGCAGACCGTATGGCGGTGAAGCGCGCGTCCCCGCCGGAGCTGCGGCTGCATCGCGGCGCCCTGGTCGCCATCGTGGCCGTCATGCCGCTGATGGCGGCGCTGTGGGGCTTCGCCGCGCAGCAGCGGGGCGCGCCCGCGTGGCCCGCCGATCTCGTCGACGCGGCCCCGCGGGGCCGCATCCTGAGCGGCGACGGCCAGGTGCTGGCCGACGGCCCGGTCGGGGCGCGCCGCTATCCCCAGGGGTCGCTGGCCGGCTCCCTGATCGGCTTCACCGGCGCGATCCAGCCGGACGGCCGCTACGGCCTCGAGGGCCTGGAGCACACGCTCGACGCCCGTCTGCAGGCGGGCGAGCACGTCACCCTGACGATCGACGCGACGCTGCAGGCGGCGGCCGAGTCGCGCCTGGCCGAGGCGGTGGCCACGTATGAGGCCCGCGCCGCCACGGCGGTCGTGCTCGAGGTCGGCACCGGTCGCGTCCTGGCGGCCGCCAGCTGGCCCACCTACGACCCGAACGCCTGGCGCGGCGCACCGCTCGACGCGATGCGCAACCGTGCGCTGGTCCAGCAGTACGAGCCCGGCAGCGTGATGAAGCCGTTCCTGGTCGCGGGCCTGCTGGAGAGCGGCCGGGTGGCGCCCGACGAGAAGGTCGCCACGCCGCAGACGCTGCGGGTGGGCCGCAAGACCTTCCGCGACGTCGCCCAGCACGACCCCGTCCTCAGCGTGGCCGACGTGCTGCGCTACTCCAGCAACACCGGCACCATCGCCCTGGCGCAACGCTTCGAGAGCGCGGAGCTGCACGCCTGGCTGGCGGCCTTCGGCTTCGGCCAGGAGATGGCGATGCGCTCGACCTTCACGGCCCGCGGTTCGCTCAGCGACCCCGCGGGCTGGGTGCCGCAGGACCACGCCACCGTCGCCATCGGGCAGGGCGTCGCCACCACCACCCTGCAGCTCGCCGTGGCCTACGCGGTGCTGGCGCAGGACGGCGTCTACGTCGCCCCGCGGATGGTCGCCGACGAGTGGACCCCCGCGCCCCACCGGGTCCTGTCGCCGGAGACCGCGATGGCGGTGCGCAGCATGCTGCAGCACACGGTCGAGGCCGGCAGCCTGCGCTCCAGCGCCGTGCCCGGCGTGCCGACCGCGGGCAAGACCGGCACGGCCGACGTCTACGACGCCGAGGCCGGCGGCTACGTGGCGGGCCGCTACGCGGTGTCGTTCGCCGGCATGTTCCCGGCCGACCGGCCCGAGGTGGTCATGGTCGTGACCGTGCACGAGCCCACGACCGTCACCTCGTCGACCCTGGTGGCCGCGCCCCTGTTCCGGGCGATCGGCGCCGAGGTCGTCGCCCACTGGGCGGTCGCGCCCGACGCGCCGGCATGGGCCCGCGCCGCGGTCCGCTGAGCGCCGCCGCTCGCGCGGCCGGACCCGCCAGCCTCTTCCACATCATGAGGACGATGTGTAACATCAGTATGATGCGGACGCGCGGCCGGGCGGCCGCCGCGTCCCCCGGAAGGCGACGATGACCCTCGATCCCCCCACGCTGCGGCACGCGCTCGGGCACCACCTGCTCGCCCTGCCCGACCCGCCGCCGCCGCCCGCCCGCGGCGTGCGCTTCCACAGCGACCGCGTGCGGCCCGGCGACGCCTTCGTGGCACTGGCCGGCGCCACCACCCACGGCCTGCGCTTCGCCGACGACGCGCTGGCGCGCGGCGCCGCCTTCGTCCTCAGCGACCGGCCCCGGCCCGGCGCCGTGATCGTGGACGACGCGGGCGCGGCGCTGCTGGCCCTGGGTCGCTTCGCCCGCGCCGCCCAGCGCGGGCCGGTGGTGGCGGTGACCGGCAGCGCCGGCAAGACGACGACCAAGGCGCTGCTGGCCGCGGCGCTCGGCGCCTTCGTCTCCAGCGGCAACCTGAACACCCCGTACGCGCTCGCGACGGTCCTGATCGACGCCTGGCTCGCCACCGACGCGGACCGCGCGCTGGTGCTCGAGCTCGGGATCGACCACCCGGGCGAGATGGCCCGGCTCACCGAGCTGGTGCGACCCACCCATGGCCTGGTGACGGTCATCGCGCCCGCCCACCTCGAGGGGTTGGGCGACCTCGACGGCGTCGCCCGCGAGAAGGCCGGCGTGCTGCGTGCCGCCACCGTCGGACGCTACGCCGCCGACGCCGCCTGGGCCCGGCTACCGGCCGACCTGCGCGACCGCGTGCAGCGCTACCGGGTCGACCCGGCAGGGCGCGCGGGCGGCTCCGACGCCGACCCGGACGCGTCGGGCACGCAGACGCGCCTCACGCTCGGCCGCCACCTCGCGCACGACGACCGCGAGTGGTTGATCGCCGACATCGACGGCCGGGCCATCGAGGTCGAGCTGCCCGGCGTGGGCCGCGCGCTGGCCGAGAACGCGCTCGGCGCGCTGCGGGTGGCGGTCGACCTGGGCGTGCCGCCGGCCACCGTCGCCACCCGCCTGGCGGCCGCGCGGCTCGAGCCCGGCCGGCTCAGCCGCGTCCGTCTCGGCGACCTGCTCCTGCTCGACGACACCTACAACGCCAACCCGGCCTCGGTCGCGGCCGCGTTCGAGGTCCTGGCGCGCGCACCGCGCCCGCACGCCGCGGTCCTGGGGAGCATGCTGGAGCTCGGCCCGGCAGCGGCCGAGGCGCACCGCGACGTCGGGCGCGCCTGCCTGGCGCAGGGCATCGACCCGGTGTGGGCCGTCGGGGGTCCGGCGCGCGACATCGCCGCCACCTGCCCGCACGCCCGCCGCTTCATCGATGCGGACGCGGCGGCGGACGCCGCCGACGATCTCCCCGCGACGGGCACCCTGCTGGTCAAGGGATCGCGCGGCGTGCGCCTCGAGGTGCTGGTGGCGCGCCTGCGCTCGACCCGAGAGGAGCGTCCATGGTCCCGATGACGACCGGCGCCGCGATCGGCGCGGCGGCCCTGCTGGGCCTGCTGGCGACGGGGGTGTTCGTCCAGCTGGCCCACCGCCTCGGCTGGGGCAAGGTGATCCGCAGCGATGGCCCCGAGAGCCACCGCCCGAAGCACGGCACGCCGACCATGGGCGGCGCCGCCTTCGTCCTAGTCGCGTTGGCGACGGCCTGGGCGATCGGGCCGCGTGACGGCCCGCTCCTGGCGCTCATGCTGCTCGTGGCGGCGAGCGCGCTTCTCGGTCTGGGCGACGACGCCGTCGCGCTCACCCGCAAGCGCGCGGTCCGGCGCGGCGAGGACGCCGGCACGGTCAGCGCCGCCACCGGCCTGTTCGCCCGCTGGCGCCTGCTGGGCCAGTTCGCCTACGCGCTGGCCTTCGCCGGCTACGCCGTGCACCTCGGCCACGGCCCGATCGGCGTCGGCTGGCTCGACCTGCCGTTCCTGGCGTTCGTGGTGGTCGGCAGCGTCAACGCCCTCAACTTCACCGACGGCCTCGACGGGCTGGCCGCGGGCATCACCGTCATCGTCCTGCTGCTGTTCCTGGGCAACCCGCTGGCCGCCGCCCTGCTCGGCGCGCTGCTCGGCTTCCTGTGGTACAACGCCCACCCCGCCCGGGTGTTCATGGGCGGCGTCGGCTCCGAGGCGCTGGGCGCCGCGCTGGCCGGCCTCGCCATCCTGGCGGGCGCGGTCTGGTGGCTGCCGCTGGTCGTGCTGCTGCCGGTGCTCGAGGTCGTGTCGGTCATCGTCCAGGTGGTCTACTTCCGGGCCACGGGCGGCCGCCGGCTGCTGCGCATGGCCCCCTTCCACCACCACCTGGAGCTGTCGGGTTGGCCCGAGCCGCGCATCGTCCTCCGCTTCTGGATCGTGACCGCCGTGCTGGTCTCGCTGGCGATCGCGCTGGGCGCCGGGGGCGCGTGAGCCCCGGCGCGCCCCTGCTGGTCTACGGCCTCGGCCGCAGCGGCGGCGCGGTCGTCACGCGCGCACGGCGCGGCGGTGCGCCGGTGCTCTTCATCGAGGCGCGGCCGACCGGACCCGACGTGGACGCCGCGCTGGCGGAGGGCGCCGTGCGGGCGCCGGACGTGGACGCCGCGCTGCGCCACGACCCCCCGCCGCGCACCTGCGTCGCCGCGCCCGGGGTCCGGATCGACCACCCCGACCTGGTCGCCCTGCGGGCCGCCGGCGTGGAGACCATCGGCGAGGTCGTGTGGGTGCTGCGCGGCACGCCCGCCCGCACCGTCGGGGTCACGGGGACCGCCGGCAAGGGCACCGTCACCCGCTGGATCACCGACGGGCTGCTCGCGGCCGGGGTCGACGCCGTCGCCGGCGGCAACATCGTCCCCGCGCTCGCCGCCGTGGCCCGGCCCGAGGCCACGCTGGTCATCGAGCTGTCGAGCTTCCAGCTGGAGCGCGCGCCCGGCCTGCGGCCGGACGTGGCGGTGCTGCTCAACCTCGGCGTCGACCACCTCGACCGACACGGCACGGTGGCCGCCTACCACGAGGCGAAGCGCGGGCTGCTGCGCGAACTCGGCCCGCAGCAGACGCTCGTCGGCAACGCCGACGACCCGCTCGTCGCCGCCTGGCTCGCGACCAGCCCCGCCCGGCTGCGTCGCTACTCCCTCGAGGGCCCGGCCGACGCCTGGTGCGACCGCGCCACCGGCCGGCTGTGGCTCGACGGCGAGCCGCTGATCGCGAGGCGCGACCTGAGGGTGGTCGGCGAGCACCAGCACGCCAACGCCATGGCCGTGGCGCTGGCGCTGGCGGCCCTCGGCGTCGCGCGCCCGGCGATCGCCGCGGCGCTCGCCGCCTTCGGCGGCCTGCCGGGCCGCTACGCCGAGGTCGGCCGCCTCGGCCGGGTGCGCTTCATCGAGGACTCCATCGCCACCCGCCCGCTCGCGGTCGCGGCGGCCCTGCGCGCGACCGAGCCGCCGGTGGTGTGGATCGCCGGCGGCGTCGACAAGGGCGCCGACGTGGACGAGCTCGGTCCGCTGCTGCGCGGCCGGGTGGCGCTCACCCTGGGCGTGGGCGCCAGCGGCCCCGCCTACGCCGAGGCGGCCGCCCGCTACGGCCCGGCCGAGGTGGTGGCCGAGGCCGACGGCCGCGCCGCCCTGCGGGCCGCGGTCCACCGCGGCTACCGCCTGCTGCGCGACCGCCACGGGGGCCGCGGGGCGGTGCTCCTCGCCCCGCTGGCGGCATCCTTCGACCAGTACCGCGACTACGCCGAGCGCGCCAGCGTGTTCCGCGAGGCGGTCGCCGAGCTGGCGCGCGACGTCGCGCTCGCCGAGGGGGTGACGTGGACCCCCTCCTCCTGACGCTGCAGCTGCTGCTCTCGGCGCTGGGCGTGCTGGGCGTCGCCGCCGCCGCGCCGGAGGCGGTGCCCATACAGGCCCTGCGGGCGCTACTCGGCGTGGGGCTGGTCGCGGTGGTCGCCCGCGTGCCCTCCCGCACGGTCGTCCGCTGGGCGCCGGCCGCGTACCTGCTGACGCTCGCGCTGCTGGCACTGGTGCTGATCGTCGGCGTCTCGCCCGAGGGGCTGCAGGCCCGACGCTGGCTGCCGCTCGGCCCCGTGACCCTGCAGCCCTCCGAGTTGATGAAGGTGGCCGTGATCGCCTACCTGGCGGCCTTCTTCCACAACCACCTGGGGGACTGGCACATCTGGCGACCGATGGTCGTCATCGGCCTGGCCGCCGGCCTCATCGTCGCCCAGCCGAACGTGTCGACCTCCCTGTTCCTGTTCGCGCTCGCGTTCGCCATCATGGTGGCGGCCGGCACCAGCCTGCAGCGGCTGCTGGCGATCGGCACCGCCGCCGCCGTCATCGCGGTCGTGGTGGGCGCGCCCTACCTCACCCAGTTCGGCTACCTCGGCGACCGCGTGCTCGGCTTCCGCGACATGCTGCGCGGCGAGGCCGACGTGCTGGGCGTGAACTACCAGGCCGACCGGGCGCGCGCGGCGCTGCAGGGCGCGGGCGTGTTCGGCATCGGGCCCGGCCGGCCGGTACGGGTGCCCGAGGCCGACACCGACATGGTGGCGGTGGCCGTGGGCCAGAGCCTCGGGCTCATCGGCATGACCGTGCTGGTGGCGGCCTTCGTCCTGCTGGTGGGCCGCACCTTCCGCATCGCCGCGGCCGCCCGCGGCCCCGCCGCCCTGCTGGCGGCCGGCGCCGGCCTCTACGTGGGCGGTCAGGCCTCACTCAACCTGCTGGTCGCGGCGGGCCTGCTGCCGGTCACCGGCGTGCCGCTGCCGCTCGTCAGCTACGGGCTGAACTCGCTGGTGTCGGTGGCCGTCGCGCTCGGCTTCGTGCACGCCGCCTTCCGCGAGGCCCGCGCCCAGGGGGCGCCGCTGTGACCGCGGCACGCGCGGCGGCGACGGGCGCCACGACCCCGCGCCTGTGGTTGGCGACGGGCGGGACCGGCGGTCACGTGTTCCCTGCCCTGGCGCTGGCGGCCCGCGCCCGGGCGGCCGGCTGGTCGGTGACGCTGCTCGGTGCCCGTGGCGGGCCCGAGGCCGCCTGGGCGCGCGAGGCGGGCGTGCCCTTCGCCGGCGTGCCGGCCGGCAAGCTGGACCGGCAGCGCCCCGCCCCCGGGCCGTTGCTGCAGGCGCTCGCCGGGGCACTACGGGCGGCGGCCCTCGTGCGCCGGGCGCGGCCCGACCTGCTGGTGGGCTTCGGCGGGTTCGCCAGCCTGCCCGGTGTGGCGGCCGCGTGGCTCACCCGCACGCCCTACGCCCTGCACGAGACGAACGCCGTGCCGGGCCTGGTGACCCGCGCCTTCGCGCGCTCCGCGCGCCTGGTGGTGCTGACGCAGGCGGTCGCCGCCGCGCGCCTCCCCCGCACCGAGGTCGCCGTCGTGCCGCTGCCGGTGCGGGAGACGCGCGTCGCCCGCGCCGACGCGCGCGCCGCCCTGGGCGTCCCGGCGGACGCGCTGCTCACGCTGGTGCTCGGCGGCTCGCAGGGCTCGGCCTACCTCAACGAGGCCGTCCCGCCGATCGGCGAGCGCCTGCAGGCCGAGCGCCCCGACCTGTGGCTGCTGCACCAGACCGGCCCCCGCTGGCTCGAGCCGGTGCGGGCACGCCTCGGGCCCCGCCCGCGCACCCTGCTGGCGGGCTTCGTCGACGCCGCCACCGCCTTCGCGGCCGCCGACCTGGCGGTCACCCGCGGCGGGTTCGGTACCCTGGCCGAGGCCGCCTTCCACGGCGTGCCCCTGGTCGTGGTTCCCCTGCCGACCGCCTCCGAGGACCACCAGCGCCACAACGCCGAGGCGCTCGCCGCCGACGGCGCCGGCGCCTGGGCGCCGCAGGGCGACGCCGCCGCCCTGGAGGCCGCCTGGCGGTCGCTGCTCGAACCCGACGCGCGCCGGCGCGCCGCCGACGCCGCCCGCGCCCGCAGCCCCGAGGGCGGCGCCGACCTGCTGCTCGCGAGGCTGGCGCCACTCGCGCGGCGCCGTCCCGCGGAACCCGACCCCGCCAGGAGCCGCCCTTGACCGAACCCCGCACCGAACCCCACGCCGGCCTCCGCGTCCACTTCATGGGCATCGGTGGCGTCAGCATGCAGGGCCTCGCCCGCTGGTACCGCGCCGAGGGCTTCGACGTCAGCGGCTGCGACGCCGCCGACGGGCCGGCGCTGGCCGCCCTGCGGGCCGACGGCATCCCGGTGGCGGTCGGTCACGACCCCCGTCACCTCGAGGCGGGCGTCGACGTCCTGGTCACCACCATGGCGGTACCTCGCGACCACCCCGAGGTCCGTCGCGCGCACGAGCTCGGCCTCGCCGTGCGCCCCCGCATCGAGCTGCTCGCCGACCTGTTCGACCGCCGGCGCGCCATCGGCATCACCGGCACCCACGGCAAGAGCACCACCACCGGGATGGCCGCCAGCCTGCTGCTCGCCGCCGAGGTGGACCCCTCGATCCAGCTCGGGGCCTCGCTGCCGGGCCTCGTCGGCAACATGCGCCACGGCGCCGGGCCGCATCTGGTCGCCGAGGTCGACGAGTCGGACCCCGGCTTCGCTGCGCTGCGCGCCGACGTGGCGGTGGTGACCAACCTCGAGGACGATCACGTGGCGGGCGAGTACGACGAGCGACGCAACTACCACGCCAGCCTTGCCGACCTGCAGGCGGCCGCCCGCTGCTTCGCCCTGCACGCGCCGCGGGTGCTGTACTGCGCCGACTGGCCGGGGCTCGACGCGCTGCTGGGCGATCACCCCGCCGCCTCCCGCTACGGCTTCGCCCCCGACGCCGACTACCGGATCGAGGCGCTGGCGCTGCTGGCCGCCGGCGCGAGCTTCACGCTGACGCTCCCCGGCGGCCGGCGCGCCGACGTGCGCCTGCGGGTGCCCGGCCGCCACAACGTGCTGAACGCCGCCGCCGCGCTGGCCGCCGTCGACCTGGCCGGGCTCGACGCGGTGGCGCTGGCGCCGGCCCTGGCCGACTTCACCGGCGTCGGTCGCCGCTGGCAGGTGTGGGGCCACGTGGGCGGCGCCGAGGTGGTGGACGACTACGCCCACCACCCCACCGAGGTGCGCGCCACCCTCACCGCAGCCCGCGCCGGCGGGCGCCGCGTGCGCGCGGTGCTGCAGCCGCACCGCTGGGTCCGCACGGCGCGCCTGTGGCGCGAGTTGGCCGATGCGGCCGCCCTGGCCGACGAGGTGCTGGTGCTCGACGTCTACGCGGCCGGCGAGGCCGCCATCCCGGGCGTCGACGTCGACCGCATCGTCGCGCGCCTGCGGGCGGCGGGCCGCGAGGCGGGCCGCCACACGTTGGCCAGCGCCGTCGACCACCTGCGCGCCAGCCTGCGGCCTGACGACCTGGTGCTCACGCTCGGCGCCGGCGACGTCTGGCGCGTCGCCCGGGCGCTGGTGACCGGCGCCCCGCCGGAGGACGGCCATGGCGCCGACTGACGCGGGCGAGCGGGGCATCGCGGTCGCGCGCGTGCGGCTCGCGTCGCTGACCACCCTCAAGGTGGGCGGCGAAGCCGAGGTGTGGACCTGCGAGCGCGACGACGCCGTGCGCGAGGCCACCCGCGACGCCTTCCGGGTGCTCGGCGGCGGCTCCAACCTGCTCGTCGCCGACGCCGGCGTGCCCGAGCGGGTCGTGCGGCTGGGCCGCGCGTACGCCGACCTGGAAGGCCTCGGCGCGGGCGCCGATGCCTGGTTGGGCGCCGCTGTGCCCCTCCCGGGGCTGGTGCGGCGCGCGCGGCACCTCGGGCTGTCGGGCCTGGAAGGGGTGCTCGGGGTGCCGGCGCAGCTGGGCGGCGCCATCGTCAT
>Ga0114946_10000233_pt1 | contig 35242 bp, 32 predicted proteins | sample WalLakDeSediment_FD_88676 | JGI IMG/M metagenome (GOLD analysis project Ga0114946, IMG submission 88676) | Lake sediment microbial communities from Walker lake, Nevada to study Microbial Dark Matter (Phase II) - Walker Lake 11/02/13 Deep Sediment | ecosystem: Environmental > Aquatic >... | reverse complement strand
TCGGTGACATTCGGGACGAGGACTTCAAGCGAAACGTGCTGGCCGAAGCCGAAAGCCTCGCGGCCCGCGCGACGGAACAATGCCGCATCGTCTTGCATCGCCTCGCATCAAGGGAAGAGGAAAAATGATCCGGGCGGAGTGACATCCGCTTCCGGAAAATGACCAATGTGCATTCTTCGCCGAGGTGTTGACGCGTACATCGGCGTTCGCGCATACTCGTCTGCTATATCAGGATGATTTTATCGCTTATCTGTCGCCGCACCGCCGACTCCGGAATGCGCCCTCGCGGACGCTCCCCGGATACGCCGGTGTTGATGGACGCGTGCTCGGAGAACAATATCCGAATCGTCCATCCGTACTCGCGGGCAAGCATGCCGCGAAGTTCATCGGCATATCGTGCGGTGGTGAGAGCTGCTTATTCGATGGACCCTGTGCGAATGCTTCCCGGTATAGCGCTTTGTTCGTGCTTGGTCGACGCTGGGACGAGACCCAGCAAGCGGGCGTAGATCGTCAACTGCCCTCTGTGGTACATCTCGTGCTGAATCGATTCCTGCAGCAAAGCGAAACGAGTGTCGCGACTGCCGTCCAGTCTGGTTACAAGTTGTAGCATGTGCAGATCTCCCAAATCCTTGAGTCGTGATTCGGCATCGCGATACTGTTCTACCAGGAGGTTCACCAGTTTCTCCTGCGTATCGGCACGTGTGATATTCGGTGCATAAATATTCACAAGCTGCGCCATGGAAGCGCGATGGAGATTGGTATCGGTTCGCACAAGTTCCTCCACCGTGATGATGGAATACTCCAGGAGGTGATGTACGATCTCGAGAATGCTCCGGGTTTCGAGAGTGGCGCGAAACGTAAGTCTGGAAGGAGGAATCGAACTGACTTCGCGTATCACTCCGCGACGGTGGATATACCATTTGGCGAGCATTTCATGGAGGAGAGTAAGAGACGTGTTCATTTGTTTGTCGTACTGATTGAATTTGGATCAATGAAAAATACGAAGCGAAGTCCCGGGAAACATGGCGATTCGTTATGACCTGTTCTCGGCACTTCGTGGCAGGAGGCCGTCGAGCATTCCCGACATCAATGCGCATTCCCATGCCATCGCGAGGTCTCCGGCATCCGCGAACGAGGAAGCACAACGCAATAGTCGGTGTTGAGCCACTTCTCTCCGAATACGATGCGTTTTCAAATCCTTGAATAGGCACAACAAGGCATAGCGTGGGTGCCCGATGCGTACTTCGACGTCGAACATGTCGGCACTGTGCTGATCAGGGTAAAGCCGTTCGATATCCTGTTTCCATCGGCGCTGAATCAGCACCGGATCGGGAAGTTCGCGTACGCTCGCAAGTCTGGCGAGATCGCGCCCGGATAAGTAAGGACTTTCTCGGATGAACTCCGGAAGCGCATCGATGCCAATGCCGTTGATCTCGGGTTTCGGCAATCGGAACAACGCCCCGCCCGAGGCACGACAGTACCAGTCGCCACCCATGCGTGCAACCAGATCAAGACGCTGCGGATCGATGTGTTCTCCTTCGAACGCCGACTCGCGTACGTGAAACAACACCACTTCGCCGAGCAAGAGATTGCCGGCTGCGGGTTTCCCCCCCGTATCGATATGCTGAAGCAGACGACACTCCATGATGAAGGGCGATTCGGCGACGCCGGGCGGAGACACATTCTTCGACGGCAACTTGGTTAAGCCGGACTTCACGAACTCGTCCACGCCCTGCGGGTAATCCGCTGACGCGAGGTTGATCTGCTCGACCATGTCGTACGTGCTTGCACTTACGGTGAATTCACGGGTCGAAACGATATTCTCGAACGTGTGTTTCGGTGTGCCGTCCTTGCCCCGATATGCGGGCGATACGATGATTACAGGTGGATTGGCACCGAAGGCATTGAAAAAACTGAAGGGCGATAGATTCACCACCCCGTCTGTATCCATGGAAGATACGAGCGCGATGGGACGGGGGGCTACACCGCTCAACAGAAGACGATGAATGACGGGAATGGGATGTTCCGCCGGATCGAAGCTGCGCATGACGTCATTCCTCAAGAACTACAGTGTTTTCCAAACGGCCGAGGCGCTCGATTTCGCAGACCACAACGTCGCCCGGTTGCAGCCACCATGCAGGATCGTACACTTTCGAACCATTCAGTTCGAGGAAACATCCAGTGCCTACAGTTCCACTGCCGATGACATCACCCGGATACAAAGTCACGCCATACGATGCCCGTTCAATAATTTGCGCGAACGTCCAAGTCATATCCTTGAGATTCCCGCGGCTGACCACTGTGCCATTGACCTCTGCAGTCATCTCGAGATCGTAGCGCTCGCCGCTATCGCCGACAATGCGAGCATCAGCCAATTCATCGCGGGTAAGCATGAAAGGGCCGATTGAGGTTGCGAAATCCTTGCCCTTCGCGGGACCAAGATTCAGTTTCATTTCGTGCATTTGCAGAGCGCGTGCGCTCCAGTCGTTCATGACTGTATACCCTGCTATGAAATCATCCGCAAGCGATGCCGGGATGTTCCGTCCTTCTTTTCCGATCACTACGGCGCATTCGAGTTCGAAATCGAGCTTTTCGCAGTGCAGCGGCATCACACGCACAGGCCCGGGACCAGTGATCGCATTGTGATTTGTAAAATAGAAAATCGGAATTTCATCGAATTCAGGAAGCATCTCCACACCCCGATTCCGTCTGGCGGCCTCGACGTGCTGCCGGAACGCGTATCCATCGCGGACTGAGGTCGGTCGGGGAACAGGGGCCAACAAGCTCACGTCAGCGAGGGGAAAGGCAAGCAACTCGCCGTGCATTTCCGTCGGGCGGGAGTTGTCACGGAACCATTGCTCCACTTTTCGGGCGGTATGCATTGCAGCTTCGCCGCCGCGGAGAAACATGTTCATTTCATTCGGCAGCAGATCGTCGTTCTCCTTCATCGCATACCGCTGCAACGTGTGTGCCGCTTGAAGATCGATAACAAAATCGTCGATGAGTATGCCCAGAAGTTGTCTATCGCGATGTTCGAACGTGACGAATTTCATGTATGTATGTCTCCTTATTCGTGATTGCTCAGTTACGTGGACGCCCATCGGCGCTTGTCATAAATCAAATCCACCGCCAACTCCCGACCCGTCTCGTCGATGCGGTAGAGAGGAGTGATCTTGCTGGCGTGTACGATGGCCATATCGAGACCCGCATCGCACGCCAAGTGAAGAAACACCGAATTGAGCACGGCTCTGGCATTCGGAGTCAGACCGAAGGATATGTTGGACACACCGAGACTCGTGAAGCACCGCGGATAGGTCTGCTTGATCAATCGCACTGCTTCTATGGTCTCGATCGCGGAGCGGCGGAATTCCTCGTCGCCGCTACCTAGTGTAAACGTCAGCGGGTCGAATATCAAGTCCTCGTCCTGAAGGCCATGTTTCACGATAGCCAGCTCACGTATGCGTCCGGCGATTTCGAGTTTGCGTTGCGCGGTTTTCGCCATGCCTTCTTCGTCAATCGTCAGCGCCACCACGGCAGCACCGTACATTCGGCACAGGTCGAGAATTTGCGAAGCACGTTCTTCACCGTCCTCGAGATTGATGGAATTCACAATGGCCTTGCCAGCATAATGCTTGAGTGCAGCTTCGATGACCGGGAGTTCGGTGGAATCGAACATCAGCGGAAGTGGTACTTGCGTATTGAAGCGTCGTACAACTTCCACCATGTCGTGCTCTTCGTTCCGTCCGACATAGGCGACGCACAGATCCAGGATGTGCGCACCTTCGCGAATTTGCTCCTTGCCCATGTTGACCATGTCGTCGAATCGTTCGGCAAGCAGCAATTCACGAAATTGCTTTGATCCATTGGCGTTGCAGCGCTCGCCGATGAGCAGCGGTGGCGGATCGAGATGCAGAGGAACTGAGGAATACAGCGAGGATACGGAAGCTGTGCGCTCGGGACTGCGTCGGTTTGGCTTGGTCGTGTCAGCGATGGAGACGAGACGCGCGACGTGTTCCGGCGTTGTGCCACAGCATCCACCGATGATATTGACTCCCAACTCGCCGACGAAACGATGCATGACGCTTCCGAGTTCGTCGGGAGTAAGCCTGTAACACGTATGTCCTCCTATGTTCTCGGGTATTCCTGCGTTGGGCATGACGAAAACGGGGAAGCGGGAATGGCGGCAAATGTATCGCAGGCTCTCCTCCATTTCCATCGGTCCGGTGGCGCAATTCATCCCGAATACCGTTACGATGTCAAAGGCATCGACAGTTGTCAACGCTGCGGAAATTTCCGTGCCCATGAGCATCGTCCCCATTGATTCGACCGTGACGGAAACAATGACGGGCAGTCGTTGCCCGCACCGGGTGAATTCCGAGCGAGCGGCAGCAAGTGCGGCTTTGACCTGCAACATGTCCTGACACGTCTCGATGCACAAGAGATCGACACCGCCATCGATAAGGCCGGAAATCTGTTCGATGTACGAGTCGCGCAGTTCGTCGAAGGATATATGCCCCAACGAAGGTAATTTCGTTGTCGGTCCTATCGAACCAGCGACGAAACGTGCTTTCTTTGCTGAAGTGTATTCATCCGCCACGCGGCGTGCAATGGAGGCTGCTTCGCGGTTCAGTTCGTACGCCAGATGCGCGATGGAATATTCCGCCAGAACCACACTGGTGGAGCCGAAGGAATTCGTCTCGATGATATCCGCGCCGGCTTCGAGGAATTCCCGGTGTATCGTCTCGACGGCAGAAGGTTTCGATATCACGAGGTGTTCGTTGCATCCCTCAAGTTCCGAAGCACCAAAATCCGCCGCGGTTAGATGCAGAGCCTGTAGATTCGTCCCTGTCGCACCGTCGAAGACCAGTACGCGATCATGCAGTGCATTGATAAAATCAGTATTCATGAACGATTCGTGTTTTCACAGTAAAACGAAAGATAGGAAAATCCGGAGCGGGGCGAAAGACCGGTTCGCCGTGTCGCCGTGTTTATGCGTGGGATGCTTCTGTCGTGCTCTTTCATCGACCATGATACGCATCCTGTGATGCTGTTCTTTCGCATGCACGCTTCGTCCGAAATTCTTGGAGAACATGCTCTGTGATGTGCTTGGATATCGACTTGCCATGCAAGCGGACGAGCGCCGTCGCTTTCAGCATACAGCGATGGGAACACAATGGCATCGTGCTGATGCGTGTATGACGGTGTATGCTGTTCTTCAACATGCCCTTGCTTCGCCAAGCACGATTGTTCGAAACAGCGCACGAATGATTCATGAATAACTTTACCCGATGTGCAATTTGACTTGTTCGCTTCAATGTGTACATTAGCGACGTAAACTCTCGAAAATCCGGATGCGTCTCGTGTTGTTGACTGTGTGCTTCGTTGTGTACGTTACCGCGTTGTCCTGAACCACTGCCCGCACGGTGTGTTGTTCTGCTCTTTCGCATCACATGAATCGTATCGGTATAGACGATGAGTTATGATGAAACATGCTGATCCTCGACACCAAAGCACAGATGGGATCGAGAATACATTCGGTGCCGTTCTGTTGCAACTCATTTTTCACAACATCTTACATAAGGAGCATTTTCATGAAATATCCAGGACGAGTGATTAAAATCGGAGAAAAGGACGCAGCGATAGTTTCGGCGCTGAAGAATCGCCTGAATAAGGCTCTGGGTGCCGGCAATGATGCAAGCATGCGCCTGAATCCGAATGATCCGAATTTCGGTCCGAAAACGCGAAATCTCGTCAAGCTGTTTCAGGCACGAAACGTGGATGCTACCGGAAGAACATTGAAGCAGGACGGTATAGTTGGGTCACTCACATGGGCCGCACTGTTCGGCGACCGTACTGTGACGGTACGAGACCGTCCAAGCACCTCATTTCTCGAAAAAGTTCTTGAAATCGCCGCCGGTGAGGAAGCGAAAAAAGTGCGCGAGAAACCGAAGAATTCCAATCGCGGTCTTGAAGTGGACTTGTACTTGCGCCGCACCGGTGTAAGCACAGGCCTCGCGTGGTGTTGCGCTTTCGTGTACTGGTGCTTCGACGAGGCGGCCAACGTTTTGAATACTGCCAACCCAATGGTGAAAACCGCCGGTTGCCTCGCTCACTGGAATCGCACCGAGAAAAAAGGAGGCAAGCGCATCAAGACAGCTCAAGCAGTCGATGATCCATCACTGTTGAAACCTGGTATGATTTTCATCATCGATCACGGCAGAGGCCTCGGCCATACGGGAATTATCGAAAAGGTCGAAGGCGGTTTGCTCACGACAATCGAAGGGAACACCGACGCCAGCAAGACTCGCGAAGGCGGCGGTGTGTACCGACTGCACCGCAAAGTTCTCGACATCAATAAGGGTTTTATTCATTATGCATGAAGGTGATATGAACTCCAATGGAACCGTATAGCGTATGGCGGCATTCCCGCGTGCATAATGCAGGATATTCCATATCTTGCGTTTCGACGGTGCGTCGATGACTTCCCCGGGGGAACATGCTTTCCAGAGGAAGAAGTGAAGTACATGCGCCGCCAATCTCTTCTTTGCAATGGCAAGCCGACGGTTGATCGAATATGAGTACCGAGCGTCCCGAACCCCGTCCCTCTACGTTGTACGTTGTGTCCACGCCCATCGGAAACATGGACGATATCACCTTGCGAGCGCTCCGCATACTCCGCGATGTCGATCTCATAGCCGCGGAGGACACACGCAACACGAGCGGGTTGTTGCGACGGCATGGCATCGATACACCGTGCATTAGTTATTTCAGTCATAACGAAAGGCGGCGCATCCCCGGCTTGATCGAGCGACTCGGCGGAGGTGCGTCTCTCGCTGTGGTGTCCGATGCGGGTACGCCAGGCATATCAGACCCAGCAGGCTTGCTCATCGCCGCCGTCCTCGAGGCGGGCTACGAAGTCGTGGCAATACCCGGTGCCTGCGCAGCGCTCGCCGCACTTGTCAGTAGCGGTCTGCGCATGGACAGATTCCACTTCGAGGGCTTCCTCCCCGTTAAAAAACGTCGCCGTGCTCGAATCAGCGAACTGGCCTCGGAATCCCGTACCATCATCCTATACGAATCAGTGCATCGCTTGTTGAAAACACTGAGGGAATTGTCGGACGCCTTCGGCGAACGCAAAGTGTCGGTTTCCCGAGAACTGACGAAGAAGTTCGAAGAGACCGTGCGTGGCAGCTTCGATGATGTAATCGGACATTTCGAAACACACAACGCAAAAGGAGAATTCGTAATCGTCGTGGAGGGTCTCGAAGCAAGAGGAAAAGAGGAAACGCTCGACGATCAATGAATTGCCCGTGACAGCTTGCAACGCGTGCGAATGACATGCGCGTCGTGAATGCGCGGAAACATGTCCCAGGTACGATGAATGTGAAAATTATACGTTAACGTCGTGCAGCAGTCGCCGTAGACGTTTCGAATGACGTTCTACCTGCAAAGAGCGAGTCACGGTCGGACTTCCGAGGCTGCAAGTGTATGCAGACAGTGATGGACGAATCAATGAAACAGGCGTTCCCGACATCCGGTACAATAGACGCGTTTGCCTTTTTCCTTGCCAAGTCTCACATTCAATAAGCGAAAGTATTCACTCATCACTGTTCCGTACATAGCGGGAGCAATTCATGGCATTTCCATCACCCTTCTATCGCTGGCGCCCGCATCCTTGGCATGGTCTCGACGTCGGACCCGATGCACCGTCGCTGGTTCACGCCTATATCGAAATCACTCCGTTCGATATGGTCAAATACGAATTGGATAAAATCACCGGCTACCTGCATGTGGACCGACCACAACGTTCCTCGGCGCTGCCGCCCACGTTGTACGGTTTCATTCCGCGCACGTATTGCGGCCAACGCGTCGGGGCGCTGATGCCCAACGCAAAAAAAGGAGATGGCGATCCGCTTGATATCTGCGTCATTAGCGAACGGCCGATCAACAGGTCCGACGTAGTGCTGCAGGCGCGAGTAGTCGGCGGATTGCCGATGCTGGACAACGACGAAGCGGACGATAAAATCATCGCGGTTCTCAACGGCGATTATTTCTGGGCGGAAATACAGGATATTTCCGAGTTGCCCGGGGTTCTGGTAGAACGCTTACGGCACTATTTCAGCACGTACAAACTCGTGCCCGGTATGCAGTCGCATATCTCCATCGAGGGAACGTACGACCGTCAACACGCGGAAAACGTTATCGTGGCGGCGATGCAGGATTACGAAGAGGAATATGGGTCTTGAAAAAACTCGCGTTCCGGCAGGACTCGCAGGTCGGTGATCTCACTCGTCCGCAACGTTCGCAGTGCATCGCTACTACTACAGCGCAGTTTCGTTGCCACAGATGAAAGCTGAGAAGTAAACACGATGGCCAGACACATAGTACCGACATAGTGCTGTGCCGTTGAGCGTGGGAGCAGCGTTGATGAGCATGTCGTATACGTCGAGTTCTTTACGACATCCAGCGTAGCGTATCCGTTGAAATGTACACGTGTATGGCCCAGCTTGCTCCCTGCCAGGATGTCGATGCGCTTTTCATTTTTCCGATTCCTCGAAACGGTCGAATTCTGCAGCTTCAGCTCCCAGCCTCCGCTCGCATGACTGGACTCAGAAGAAAATTCCTTATACTAGCATTCTTGATAATTCACTACGGCACAAACCGAGAAAATGCCACACACATGTTCATTTGGAGCCCCGATCCCGAAATATTCAGCATAGGTTCACAGCCCATCAGATGGTATGGACTACTGTTTTCGCTTGCCTTTTTATCCAGTTTCGCTGTGATGTTGTGGATATTCCGGCGCGAGCGGAAAAGAGAAGATTTACTTAACAAGCTGTTTCTGTATGTTTTCGTAGGTGTTGTGGTTGGAGCACGACTGGGGCACTGTCTTTTCTATAGTCCGGAGTATTATCTGACAAACCCGCTTGAAATACTGAAAGTCTGGCAGGGTGGTCTTGCCAGTCACGGTGCTGCGGCGGGAATATTGATCGCGATATGGATGTACGTGAGAAGTACGAAAGGGATATCATTTTTTTGGGTGACGGATCATGTCTCCATAGTCATTCCTCTTGCGGCCATATTCGTGCGACTTGGTAATTTTTTCAATTCCGAAATTCTCGGCCTACCGTCGGAACTTCCTTGGGCCGTGGTTTTCGAGCGAGTCGACGCCGTTCCACGACATCCCGTGCAACTCTACGAGGCACTTGCCTACCTTGTAATTTTCCTGGTGATGCTTGCGTTGTACCGCCGAGCTACACTGCGGACGCCAGGAAGATTGACCGGTGCCATGCTCGGAATGGTGTTTTCAGCACGATTCATACTCGAGTTTTTCAAAACGGGGCAATCCACTCTCGATCCATCGCTGCCTATCACCATGGGCCAAATGCTCAGCGTTCCTCTCGTAGCTTTCGGTGCATGGTTACTATTCAGGAAACCAATAGGCACTACCAAACGCAATCACACATAGAGAGTGGAGCGTTCTCTTTCCCATCGATTCATCGGTGAATCGCGACCGTCGCCTTCTCAGTGCGAATTGGGGTAGTTGTGCATACGGCTCGTACTTCATCGTACTATGTGTGTTCGTATACGCCTCCGTAAGCACGAAATGCAAGTGTACTGCTGGTCATTGAAATCTCGAGGACGCTGACGGACACTGACAATTGTTGCGTTTTTTCTTATTATTCAACGACCGCATTCGCTTTGTCAATGTACGCGTCGTGACGTGCAGTATTCATGGAGGATTTTCGCCATGCGTTTCTTCAGTGCCGTGTTTTCAATACACCTGTGCATCGCCGTATCCGCAGTAGCTCAGCCGATAGTGGTGGATCGTCACTCCGTCCAGCTTTTTGATTTCATTCCGGAGCAGTATCGTGATGCTGCAAGCCGATTGCGCCTGTTGTTCATGAATCGTTCGGTCGGCGGGAATATCGACGAGGGGCTGTCCTGTCTGTCCTTCGAACACCGGGATGCTCCCAATCATTGTAAGCGCTGGGAACACGGTGGCACGCCACCATGTTCCGTCGATGCATCCGAAGTGTACTGGCCCGGTAGATGGGATCGCTCGAACTGGGAGTATGAATTCTGGCCCGATGGCTGCAATCACTGGTATGGCAGCGTGCAGTGCTTCGTCAATTCGGTCGAATCGCGGATTGAAGTGTACGATGTACTCGGTTACCAATTCAGTTACCTGGAAGTGAGCAGCGGGTCGAATATCGCAGATCCCGTGGATGGTTTTTTCGGAAGCAGGACGGACCGCGGTACAGCATCCACCTATGCGGCCTTCGCTGCACGCCATCCGGACAAGACAGTGATTTGGTGGACTACCTCGCTGGCAAGAGGAATAGGCACACCTGAATCAGAAGCGTTCAACGAAGCCATGCGTCAATATACCCGCGCGAATGATTTTGTCTTGTTCGACGTTGCGGACATACTCTCGCATACTCCTGACGGGTATCCGTGTTATGACAACCGTGACGGTGTCGAGTATCGCTTCGGCAATAATTCCGAAAACCATCCCGACGACGGTCTCGACATTCCGGCTATTTGCCAGGAGTACACGACGGAAGTCAACGGTGGACATCTCGGTGCCGTGTCGGCGGGAAAAATCCGTGTCGTGAAGGCCTTCTGGGTGCTCATGGCTCGAATCGCCGGTTGGGACGGCAGCATCGGTACCGACACGACGCGCCTTCCGGACGCTCCGCTGCTGCTTACCCCGTTCCACGGTGCTGTGGTAGAAGCTGACGAAGTTACCTTCAGATGGAGAGCAGCGGCACCGAACATCACGAAGTATAGAATAGATATCGCTCGCGATCCCGGATTTGATCTCATGCTGTACAGCGATTCCCTGCTCGTCGATACTACTACGACAGTGTCCACGTTGCCCCGTGATGTCGTGTGCTATTGGAGAGTCGGTGCGGGGAACAGCGCCGGATGGGGTGCGCCGAGTGTGCCTTGGTCCGTCGTGCTCGGTGAAACACCGCCGTTTTTCGCTATGCCAATAACCGAGATGGGACGGAGTTTATACAAGGAGTTTCCTGGAGGCCTGTATCCCGACGCGACAAATTCGCGGCCTGTGCAGCATGATGAGGCAGGAAGACGAATTGGGAATGCAATCCTGCCTCTTGACTCGCTTGGGAATCCCGACGTCGAGAACGGCCGCATTGTCCTATTGTCCATTGGCATGTCGAATACCGGCCAGGAGTTTACGGCATTCGAAGCAGTGGTGGATACGTTTGATCAGAAACATCCAAAGCTAGTTACTGTCAACGGTGCTCAGGCCGGCCAAACCGCGTCCGTTATCCGTCATCCCGATGCGGAGTTCTGGAGAGTATTGGAGAACGAACGTCTGTATAGAAAGCGTGTCGCTCGCGAGCAGGTACAAGTGGTTTGGCTTAAGCAGGCCAACAGTTCCCCTCGCGACCCTTTCCCGACGCATGCGATATCACTACAACAGGACATACGCGCCATTGTACGCTTGCTGCCGGAGAAATTTCCGAATATTAAAATCGCCTATATATCCAGCCGTATCTACGGTGGTTATGCCACTGGACCACTGAATCCGGAACCGTACGCCTATGAATCCGGGTTTTCCGTACGCTGGCTTGTCGGAGCGCAGATAGAAGGCGACACGGCACTCGACTACAACGCAACGCCGCCTCGAGCCCCTTGGTTGTCCTGGGGACCGTATCTTTGGGCAAACGGAATGCATGCGCGGCAGGATGGTCTGCAATGGTTTAGAGAGGATTTCGCGCAGGATGGCACGCACCCCTCCGAGCAGGGCAGATATAAAGTCGCGCGTTTACTGCTCGACTTTTTCAGCACCGACGAAAGCGCCATGCCATGGTTCCTTCGTGATTCACCGACTGGCATGCCCTCGTCACCGATAATCGACGAACTTCGCTTCAGCGTATCGCCGAATCCCGTGCGGGACAACTTCGTGCTTCACTACTGCGTACCCGCCGGCTCACGCGTGCAATTCGATCTGTATTCAATACTCGGCCACCATATCGCAACGCTTCACAGTGGGTGGGCGTCTGCGGGAAACAATACTGTCCCCGTGTCGGTGTCGGCGAGAGAACTTCCGGCAGGAACGTATTTCATCCGGATAAGTACGCCATACGGAATTCGCAACAGGACGATACTATTGCTCCGCTGATCAGAACGCGGTTTCCGCATTCATACCGGTGCGCGAACTGTATGTGCTGCGACGCAATGCGTTGTACGCAGCACGCTGTGATACTGATGCACGTCTCGTACCTAGCAACATTCATCAAACATGCGGATTGTACAACTGCGTGTGTGCTGTTGATGCTGCTGCTCGACTTCGGGTTAGTGTCGAGTAGGCGAGACGGACCTGTGCTCCCGGCCAACGCGTCTGTGTTTGATACGGGAATGCATCCTGTAGAAGTATGTTGCATCAGTGCCGGTAGATGGCATATGCTGAAGCCGCGGTCTTCCAATTCCAGATCCGACGGTGTTGTATTCTGGTATATGCGAGGCTCACATGGTCGGGTTGGAGTATGTGTTCGCGGCTTCCGCAATACGAGAGGACGTGACAATGCATAGCGGCAAACGCGATGCGGGCAAGGCTGTGCTCGCTTCGCTCCGATGCCCTGGTCCGTTAGCATCGGAATACTTGGTCTCTTTTATCACAACAGATGCCTGTATCACCTACGCTCACGACCATGGCCTTTGGCGAGTACGGTTGGTAGGCTTCGGGAGCCGCTGTTGCAGGTCGGCTGCGAAGGTTATCCCCACAACAGTGATGGAGATGCAGATTGCGTACTTCTGCACCTTCGTATGCTATCGGCACATTCACGACTACCCGGTGATAATGTTCGAAATCGAACGATCGCACACTTGGAGAAACATCTCGCTACTCGTTTGTCGTCTGCTTCGCTCGCTGAATCCAACCCCTGACGACGGTAAGCAGAAACCCCCCGGTGAACATGCCCAGAATGTAACTGAGAATCACAAGGGTAGAAATGGGAAGTGTAACGCTCGCAGTCAGAAATTGCACCGACGCAGTATCCAGATTCTGGAATTTGAAAACGAGAATCATCGCACTCACAAGCACGATTAGAATAATGTACACGTATCTCATATCGCATTCTCCAAGAATGATTAACAAAGTGAGCAAGAAAGCGGAATATTCGGAAATACCTGAAGCATACGCAAGGGGCGGTGAAGTTCGCTCGTGATGCTTGCCGTGATGGAATCGAATTCCGACGCGGGGCTAGTGCGATAGATTCGAAATTCATCGTATCTTATAAATTACACTTTTTTAATAATTCTGATGAACATGCAACCCCGGACAAGAAATGACGCAATCCGCAACATCGCTATCATAGCCCATGTCGATCATGGCAAGACGACGCTCGTCGATCACATGTTTCGTCAAAGCGGTGTGTTCCGAGACAATCAGAATGTGGCCGAACGCGTCATGGACAACATGGATCTCGAACGTGAGCGAGGCATAACCATAGCTGCGAAAAATTGTTCGATAACGTGGAACGGTGTTAAAATCAACATTCTCGATACACCAGGACACGCGGATTTCGGAGGCGAAGTCGAGCGGGCACTGGTGATGGTGGACGGTGCCATTCTGTTGGTGGATTCGTCCGAGGGTCCTTTACCGCAAACACGCTTCGTGCTGAAAAAGGCGCTTGAAGCACGGAAGCGCATCATCGTTGTCGTCAACAAAATCGATCGCAAGGATGCGCGTCCCGAAGAAGTCTTGCAGCAGATTTACGATCTCTTCATCGAACTCGATGCTACCGACGAACAAATTGATTTTCCCGTACTGTACGCGATAGGGAAGGATGGGGTAGCGATGCGTTCGCAGAATGAGACGGTAAACGATCTGAACCCACTGTTCGACACCATCATTCAGGAGATTCCCGGTCCTGCATTCGACCCGGAGGCACCGTTTCAAATGCTTGTTTCGGACTTGGATTATTCCGAATACGTTGGGAGACTGGCAATAGGGCGCGTGTTCAATGGTGTAGTCAGCCGGCATGATTCTCTGGTTTGTATAGGTGACGACGGCGTTGCCAGACCGTTGCGAGTTTCGCGTATTCAAGTCTATGAAGGCATTGGATTCGTGGAGTCGGGTCAGGTTCGGGCAGGTGAAATCGTTATTCTCGCCGGAATAGAGGACGTACACATCGGGGACACAATCTGTACTTCGGAACATCCCGTGGCATTGCCTCGCATCAGCGTCGACGAAGCGACAATCTCCATGCGTTTCTCCATAAATACATCACCGTTTGCCGGCAAGGAGGGGAAATATGTTCAATCGGCGAAGCTGCGCGAGAGATTGCTGCGCGAGACGCTGAGCAATGTCGCTCTGATAGTAGAGGAAGGTGAAACACCGGACAGCTTTGTTGTTAAGGGTCGGGGCGAGTTCCAGATGGCGATACTGATCGAGACGCTGCGCCGTGAGGGGTATGAACTTAGTGTCGGACGGCCACAGGTGATTTTGAAAAAACAAGACGCAACGCTGCTCGAACCGATTGAACACCTGTACATCAACTGCGAGGAAGCATATACCGGCATTGTTACCGAAAAGCTTTCTCAGCGCAAGGGACGAATGATAAATTTGGTGAATCACGGAACCGGCCGAGTACGTTTGGAGTTCTCCATACCGTCACGAGGGTTGATAGGATATCGTAGCGAGTTCCTTACCGATACTCGTGGTACGGGCATCATGAATTCCTATCTGCGAGGGTATGAGGCTCACAGGGGAGATTTCATCAGTCGACTGACAGGTTCGCTCGTCGCTGACCGATCAGGTGAGGCGACAAGTTATGCATTGTTCAACCTCGAACCCCGCGGCACGATGTTTATCGAAGCCGGAACGCCCGTGTATGAAGGAATGATAGTTGGTGAACATAATCGGGACAACGATTTGGATGTGAACCCGACCAAGCCGAAAAAACTCACGAACATGCGTGCATCCACCAAAGACGATACGGTCATGCTCACTCCGGTTGTTCCCCTCACACTCGAGCGGGCAATAGAATTCATTCGTGACGATGAATTAGTTGAAGTGACGCCGAAATCCATTCGTCTGCGGAAAACCATGCTTTCGGCGCTCGAGCGCCATCGCAGTCGCGGCGACGTGATAGCGTCGGCGAAATGAATCGCGTTATGACCTATGACACGCGAAGCCGTGTACGTTTGCGATAGCGCTGCGGTAGAGCACGACTGAATTGTATTGCCGTGCAATCAAGAATCGCAGCCGTTTACCGCAGCGAATTTGCTTTTTCGTCCGTCAATTCCTATTGTTTACTGTCCATTTTTTCAATCAGGACGTCAAGGAGTGCAAACCATGAAGCTACGGGATATCGTTAAAACGAAAGGGTCAACTGTCTTTAGCATTCATCCCGAGCGTACGGTGAAGGATGCAATCGATATGCTTGTGACGTACAGCATCGGATCGCTGCTTGTGGTCGAGGATGCCCAGCCGTGCGGCATCATCACAGAGCGTGACATTCTACGCCTCTGTGCGGAGGATGCCACGCAGTTGCCGAATATCGTGGTCGGTGATGTGATGACAAAGGATCTCATCATAGGAGAACCCGGCGATGATGTGGAAAGCAGCATGAAAATCATGACGGAAAAACGCATCCGACACCTACCTGTTCTTGAGAAAGGGTACGTTGCCGGGATGATATCCATCGGAGATCTTGTGAAAACGCAGTTGGACGAGAAAACGGTGACGATTCGCTACCTTCGCGATTACATCACCGGCAACGACATGCGCTGAAGTCAGCGCTTCGAAAGCCAGATCAAAGGATCCTGTTTTTTCTCATTCCAGTAGAGTTCGAAATGCAGCCGAGGGCCGGAAAGACCTTCGCCGCTTTTGCCTATGGTCTGACCGGCTTTCACTTTTTGTCCCTCTTTTACACTGATTGTTGATAAATGTGCGTAGACTGTGAAAAACCCTTCCCCATGTTCGATAATCAGAAGATTGCCATACCCGGCAATGAAGCTTCGAATCTTCACCAATCCGTCGGCGACGCTTCGGACCGCACTGCCGTTGGGAACCGCGATGTCTATTCCAGGCGAAAGTGTCACCGTCCCTTGCGTGGGGTGAGTGTTTTCGCCGAAATATCCGACAACCGCCCCTTGTGACACCGGCCATGGGAGTCGCCCTTGGAGCCTGCCGAAAGCTGTGCTTGATATCGGAACGCTGGGCAAGTCCTTCAGCTCCGTATCCGTTTTATTTTCGGCCCTCGCTTTTTTCCGTCGTTCCTCTTCGAGCCTGCGTCGCTCGCGTTCAATCAAATCAGCTATGATTCGTTCGACACGTTGCGCCGCCTCGCGTTTGCGTCTCAATTGTTGTTCGTAGGATTGTTTATCTTGGCGCACTTTCTGCAGTAATTGCCTGTGTTGCGCCAAACTGCGCTGAAGGCTTTGTTCCTCCGATCGGCGCTCGTTAATAGCGAGCTGCTGTTCCTCGAGTCTTCGTTCGAGCTGTGCTTTTTGCAACTCGATTTTCTCTTTGCGAAGCCGGATCTCTTTGGCGTCCTTTCGCGCGCGTTCCGAATACGCCCTGAGATACTTCGAGCGGATGAACAGTTCATTGACTGATCTGGAAGAGAGCAACAACTCCGTGTCGTGCGTTCGTCCTCGCTTGTACATGTTCAGAACGGTGCGCGCGTATTCGCGTTTCAATAGTCGCAACTCGTTTTCGGCTGTACTGAGATTCAATTGAGCTACCGCAATGTCTTTTTGATTTTGTGCGATCTCTTCAGTGAGCTTGTCGAGCAGAACACGGATAAGAGAGTTTTGCCTATCGTAATCGTCCAAGCGATGCAAGGTGCTTTGTTCTCTCTTCTCGCTATCTTTTATCCTCGTCTCAAAGCGTTGTATCTCGTCGCGGAGTTTCTTTAATTCGGAGCGCCTCCCTTGTACCGAGCTGCCTGTTTGTTGAGCAAACGCGGTATCCACACCGTCCGGGGTGGCGAGTGAAATCAACACCAAGGAAAAAATAGTATTGCGCAGTAGTATGTGCATCGACAACGAATGCTTGTCCATCTAGGAGAAAATACTGGATTTCGCACACACAGGCAATGAAAATCAACGGCTTATGCTGCGCCATCTCATCCGTTGCTTTATGTTGTGCGCACTGCGCAATGCGATGCTTCGTTGCTTGGCGGATTTCGCTCCGAAGCTTTTCCGGAGATACTGGAGGCGTCACAATGTCGGAAAACAAGTACTGGATACGTGTGCTGATCGGGAGATGCGCGAAAAAAGGAAGGAAACAGGAATTTCTTTACGATCACCTTGGCATTCACCGTGGTCCCTACAATGGGATAGGGGATAGATGCCGGTAATAGTCGACATGTCCGGTACGAGCGAGGCTGCTCCCGTCGCCGATTCTAGAGATGAATTCTCCTTGCAGATTTGGGAAAGGAAAATGAAAATTTCATCGGCAGCTCATTGATTGCTTGATTGTTATACACGACGGTGAGGCTTTCATCGTTGGATGGCTTGGTAATACTGACGATTTGCGGGAGGAATACGCTTCCTTTTCTTCTGTAGTCCCTGAAGTTGACTTCCTCAGTGATATCACCGAAGCTATCACGGCGAATGAGGCGACGAACCGCTGTATACCGTGGGTCTATGCTGTATTCCATACTCCCATGTTCGTTGCTCCAGGTGAGAATGTACATGTCTCCTTGAAGGACTCCTTCCGGAGCCGGTGAAGCGGTGCGTTCGGGAAGACGGATAGTACCGGAGAGAACATCCAGAATGTCGCCGAATTCCAGTCCGACACGTAGCAAGCGACGCAGATTGTGCGCTGTGCTTTGTCCCTCGACCACGGTGTTGTTCGATCCATCGTAAAATTGAAAAGTAGTGCTGGTGAGCAGACCACGTGCAATGGTAACTCCGAACGCAGCGGTGATGTCCAGTTGCAGAGAATCCGGCTTGAGAAGTTTCACGTTGATGCTGCCGCTGCCCGAGAATTCGGGGCTGTCTATCGAAATCCTACCATATCCCTCAAGTGCAACAATTTCCCGGTTGCGTTTTTCGACCAAGCGCACGACTTCGGCGGGGTCGATCGGTTTCGAAGTATCGATACCCGACGTCGATGAACAGGCTGTTACGAGCAGCAGTATCGCGGACGTGAACAGAACTTGAAAAACGAAGGGTGTGTGGTGGAAGTTTTTAATGTGAATCATGTTGAGTGAGTTGCTCGAGAATTTTTCTAATACTATCGTTGTCCGGATTCAGTTCCAGGCATAGTTCGAACGCTTCTCGGGCTTCATCCATACGGCCCAGAGCGTGATACAGCAAGCCAAGATGTTCGTGAAGTACGGCGACGTTCTCGCGCAGTATAACAGCACGCTGCGCGAATGGGAGGGCCTCTTCGTATCGTTCCAAGCGATACAGAATCCACGCTTTCGTATCCAGAAAGGCACCGTTGTCGGGGGAATGCCGTACCGCATGTTTGCTCAGTTCCAGGGCGCGTTCAAGGCGAATCCCGCGTTGAGCAAGCGAGTATGCGTAATTGTTGCAGAGAAGGAGATACTGTGCATCGTTGTCAGCAGCGACTCCTTCGAACGCGCGTAACGTTTTCTCATACAATTCATCGGCTTCGCCGAATCTATTCAGACGTTCGTACGCGGACGCGAGGGGCGCGACGAGTTGGATATCTGTAGGATTAGACTTCAGTGCCGACTCCAAAGCCGTCACCGCCGCTTCGTCGTCACCGAGGGCGATCGCCGCATGTCCGAGCAAGGCGTAACTCTCGGCATTCGCAATATCGCGATGCACGAGAGCTTCGATGCAGTTTTTTGCTTCGGAAAATCTCCGCAGAGCGAGCAGACTCCGTGCAAGAATATTTCCTGCATCCGTGTTGTTCGGTGAGATGTTCATGACGCGTTGGAAATCTTCCGCAGCCGATTCGAAATCGCCACTATTGAAAGCCACGGCTCCCTTGAACCAGAGCGGTCGCCAGTCGTCCGGGAAATGTTTTTCGAGGCGTTGAAACATCGTGATTGCATCGCCCGAAAGCTCGGGGTTCGACAATGCGTACTGGAAGTACATTTTGCCTATTTGCATTCTGTCTTCATGACCGATTCCTTGGTCATCCACAGCGATGAACAGTATTGCCGCAGCCTCTTCCCATTCGGATCGCGAAAGCAGCAATTCCGCCAGTTGCAGACCAAGCATGGTTTCAGATGGGTGTCTGTTGCGCAATTCACGGAGCAGTGTAATCGCCCGGTTTATATTTCCGCTTTGCACTTGCAGTCGTGCAAGACCCTGAATAAGATTATCGCTGTCGTGTCCGAGGGATAGCATGCGTTCCAACAGCACAACGGCCGAATCGCTGCTACCGTGAGTCATCAGATGCTGAGCGAGACGGAAGGCAGCCTCTTCCTTGTTCGCGGCGGTTGCGAGCAGGCGCTGGTACAGCGTTGTCGCTCGCTGCGGATCGATGCGTTCGAGTAATTGCGCCAATGCACCGAGAGCTTCCGCATCGTCGTATTGCAGTTCCAAAACACGAGTGTAGGCCGTTATTGCCGAGTCGGTATGCTCCATGGTGACATACAGCGATGCGAGAGAGCGATGAAGCGAAACGTTTTCCGGAGTGTGCGAGGCGGCAGCACGAAAGTGGAACGCGGCTGCGTGATCATTGCCGGCGGCTTTGGCGCTCTCAGCCGCAGCGACGTGAATCACGGGGTCATCGTCATGCTCCAGCGCGATGCGGTAGGCAGTAAGAGCTTTTACCGGATCGTCGAGTACATCTGCCGCACAGCCGATGACGAACGCCCGCAGAGCCTGATCACGCAATCGTTGGTCAGCATACGATGCGTCGGAATCGGTGTTCGATGTTTTCTGCCCGTACGATACATGAGGGATAAGTAGCTGCAAAACGAGCAACAACCGGAAAACGATGATGTATGTTCCTACACTCTTCACAGTCATTCAATATAGGCGGCAGTCCGCGTTCGGACAAGGCGATTGCTCGTCACCATGTGGGATCTGTATGATTCGCAGTAACGCGGACCGTTTTTTCCCGCGTGCTACCAACTGGCGTCAACTGTTCCCTTCAAATCGCCCGGACTTTTTCTCTCTTGACTATTCAAAGAGAATTCTCTACATTTAATATTCTTGAAGAGTGCATCAAATGCAGGAAAACAAAGGAAAGTAACATGTACGCGATCGTCAATATCAGCGGGAAACAATTCAAGGTAGCCGCGTCACAGAAGGTGTTCGTGCCTTTGCTCGAGGCCGAGGTCGGGGGCAAGGTGGAATTTCCCGACGTGCGTTTGTACTCGGACGAGCAGGGCGTCGTTGTGGGCACGCCAAACATTGCATCCGCGAAAGTGACCGCGACCGTTCTTGAACATGTCAAGGATGACAAGGTTCTGGTGTTCAAGAAGAAACGCCGCAAGGGGTACCGCAAATTGAACGGCCACCGTCAGCAGTTGACCCGGATCGAAATCGACAGCATAGAAAATAATCCAGTGGAGTAAACATAGCATGGCTCATAAAAAAGGTCTGGGCAGTTCCCGTAACGGACGCGACAGTAATCCGCAATATCTGGGCGTCAAAGCCTTCGGTGGCGAGATCGTCACTGCGGGTTCGATTCTTGTTCGCCAGCGTGGCACGAAATTTCATCCGGGAATCAATGTCAAGCGTGGCAAGGACGACACGTTGTTCACCGTTATTGACGGTGAAGTAAGCTTCGAGCGAGTCGGACGCGACCGCAAACGCATCAGTGTTTACCCGGTGAGTAGCGACACCTGATTTCGACCATGATGTGATTATTCCGGCCGTTCCGTATGTTTTCAGGACGGCCTTTTTTTCGTATATTTTCCCTTCGAAGAGATGGAATGCAACACTCATTTGAACAGGAGTACACAGGTATGAGAATCCGCTGGGTAGCGCCTTTTTTACTGGCTGCCGCTTTACCGTTAACGCTGCTCGTGACTGGGTGCAGCGATGACGACGGCCCCAACGACCCCCACGCGGGTCTGCATCAGGTCTACATCCGTCTTGGCGCTGGTGATATGTTCTCGTATGACCGCTGGGATCTTGACGCGAACAATCAAAAAATCGAGGCGACGAAAAGGGCGTATGACATTGAATTCAGTCGCGGTATCGGGCTTGTCGGTCCTTATTCCGACTGGTTTTTCCGTATCGGGCGTGATCGCGTCTCGAACAAACGCGATACGTTGTTTATCCGAATGGAGAACAGAACCAGGCCGGGCCTCGGAACTTCATACACTCAGGAAGTCATGGCCTATGGCTTTGCGTACAAAATGCTGCAGAGCTTCATCGCCGAAGTCATGAAGATCGGCAATGTCGGCGTACCCCAGATCCCCGCGCCGCAGTGGGACGTGATCGCGAAGTACTACGACGCCGCAGGGAATCCTCTGGATGTCGGGACCGAATGGGTGATCGGTCAGGAACACGGCACGACGATGAATTTCACTATCGAGGGATCACCCGTACCCGTTGTCGCTCGAATCAAGGGGCGATACGAAGCCCGCGAGGAAAAAGTGACGGCGAACAACAAAGAGATAAAAACCTGGAAATCCAGCGTGTTGGCGACATTCACGCTGCTTGGCAGCGTCAATCTCGACATCAAATTGAATTTCTGGTTCTCCGACGACCCTGCCACACAGGTTCGCGTACTTCAGGAAAGCGCCAAGGCAACCATCCCCATCGTCAATATCGAATTTGACATTCCCGGAGAAACGCAGGAACTCGTCTCCTGGTTCTGACAATGTATCGGCATTTCGCATTGAGCAGGCTTGCCCATAACGCAAGCCTGTTTGTATTTCCAGCAGAGCGAACATGTCGTCTCGTGTTTCCGCTCTATCGCATCGTGCTGCAGCGGAAGAAACGCTACGAGCTATTTTTCCCGTGCAGTTTCTCGCACTAGGGATACCAGTGTTTTCCGTGCTCTCTGTGAAGCAGATTTTGCATGCTCGCGCTACTTGGCTACTGCATTGCGAGATCAACGAATGGAAAACGACCGCAGCTCCTGAACCCGGAGTGAAGACCTAGAGAGAAAAAAAAGGCCCGGCTGACGCCGAACCTTTCGCCTGATAGTGATGAGTGGTGTAGGGGGAGGTGGGATGGGATTGGAGAGGTGCATGACGCGATTGTCATGCACTTTCTAAATATGATTCAAAGAATCAATTTCTTCATTCATGCACGTAATTCCTGCATGCATTTAGTAAATATGCAATTATCATGCCACAAGAATATTAACGCAAGATGCGAAGTTTATGCAGTATTCCGGGATTTCGCGAACACAGGCGTTCGGATTCCGAACGCAAAATGCGTGCAGTTGTTCAAAATCCGTTCGCCTGATAACGTATGTTCCGGCGATTTCGGTATATTTCTGTAGTACGATCATGTTTCTCGTCAGAGCAGTCCTGCTTCTGATCGTTCGGGATTGTTCACTACGGAGCAACCCATGTGGTAGCTGGAACAGTTGCACCTGTGTGTTAGCCCTGTGATACGAATGCTTGCTCGTAGAGATGGAAAAAGCATGTGAACTATGCGGCAATACTCATTGGAGAATTCCGTTGAGACACGATGCGAGTAATTCGCAGTGTGATGAGCAAAAGCGCAGACCCGTAATGCGTCGCATTCTCTCAGGCACGTCCGGTTCATGATGTCCGGTTCATGATCCGGTGCTTGTTGCATTAAAGAACATCTGGAGCTACATTCTACTTGTTCTGTGCATTCTTCGCTTTCTGCATGAAAGCCTTTGGACGAAACAGACGGATATCCTATCGGAAAACGGCGTTTTTCAGAATTATTCGTGAGAATCCATAATGGCAGTACAGAGATATCCATTCGAATTGGAAACACCACCGGATTTCGTGGGTTTTCCTGAAGACACGCTTGCATTTCTTCGAGAATTACAAGCAAACAACAATCGCGAATGGTTCGCTACCCACAAGAAGCGTTATGAACAACATGTTCGTTCTCCCATGCTTTCGTTGTTGTCAGCGTTGGCCGCACATCTGGCAACGGTCGATGCGGCAGTCGAAATCGAGCCGAAAAAGGCCATGTACAGAATACATCGGGATGTTCGATTCAGCGCCGACAAATCGCCGTACAAAACATCCGTCGCGGCATCCTTCACGTTCCGAGGGCGTGATCGAAAAACCGATCCGGTTCTGTATTTCCACATAAGTCCCGAGGAAGTCGGTGTCGGCGGAGGACTGTACCAACCATCGAGCGATCAGCTCAGGAGGCTGCGTGCGGCAATCGATACCGAGTACGAGGATCTACGACGAATATTGGGTGAGAAACGTTTCCGGAAGTACTACGACGGTCTGTTAGGCGAAACGCTACGAAACGTGCCGCGCGGGTACGACAAAGAGCACCCGGCTGCCGATCTCCTCCAGCACAAGCAGTATTTCGCATGGACGGAGTTGCCCGAGTCGAGCATCACAACGCCGGAATTCACTACCCTGCTCGTGGATCGATTCACTGCGGTGATACCGTTGCTACACTTTCTGTTTCGTCATATCTGAGTGATGCCGAAGTAAGAACGTACAGTGGTATCTCTGCCGGACATCCCAGGCGATACGGAAACCAATGCCCGGCCCCAGCGGATACATAGAGAGCGTGCTCCCCTTTCCTGTACTCACCCCACATGTATTTCTCCGGATTCAATGCATAAAGAAGACTTTTTCCATTGAAACCGAGTTGTCCTCCGTGCGTGTGCCCGGCAAGCGTAAGCTGCACACCGACATCGGCCGCGACATCGAAAGCCGTCGGCCTGTGGCTCATCAATATCGAGAACGCGGATGCGGGTCTGTTCCGTAGTGCCGTGTCCACGCTAGAGGAAAAGAAGCCCTCGGGCATACGGCGCATGGAACGCGGATCGTCGAGCCCCGCTATGTACAGCGACTCCCCGTCGATGTCCAACGTCATTCCTTCGTTGAGCAACAGTGGGATGGGACCCCGATCGTAATCCCGCAATATCGAGCGAATTCCCCTGAAATACTCATGGTTACCTATTGATGCGAAGCGGCCGTAACGCACGGGCAGCTCGCCGGCGATGCGCAGTGCGTCAAGATACGTATTGGTATCGTCGGAAAAATCACCGGTAATCAACAGCACATCCGGAGCGTAGCCCGCCGCGTGCTCCATCATTTGCTCGAAGTCGTCGAGACCGATAAAAAAGCCGATATGTACATCCGTAACATGTAATATACGCAAACCTTCGAGCCTTGCGGGGAGTGTGCTGAAGTGCAGGGGAATTATAGGGATATGCGGGGCGGAATATCCGCTCACGATTCCCTTGGCACTCGCTCCGACGGCGAGCAGCGGAAACACCGCAGCGGAGGTTCTTAGCAGTCGACGTCGTTCCGTGTTCGGCGGTGCGTCGACATCGCTGCTTCGCCGCATACGTTGCAGCAGTCCACTCAGTACGTGCATGATACCCGATACGGGTAACGATAGCATCAAGGCAAGGCCGACAACGAGAATGATCGCCGCCGAAGCGGCACCGATGGCGATGAGTTCGTCAATACCGCTGACAATTCCCAGTGTCCACACCGACAACGCCAGCAATCCCGTTGCGGGAACGCCCCATGATAATCGGCGTACCCAAAGCCGCCGCCACCAGTCATGGTGCAATGTACGCAGTAAAAAGATTTCGACGAGACTGAGGACTGAAATAGTGAGCATGCTGAATAGAACTGGGAAAAATACACGCACGGGAACACACTCCTGTTTTTCTGGGTAACATGAAAACGTGCCACTGGAAAATTCTACGGATTCGTGACAAACTTCCGCACGTTCTTGATTGAATCATCTCTTATTGCTACCATTGTATGTATGTGAATCCGTTTCCTTCATTCATAGCTAACGAGTGACTCCATGAAACAATTCCTTAAACTCTCCGCACTTGTGGTCCTCGCCTTCGTTTTGTTCTCCCATTTCGCCACTGCACAGAAGACCCTTGTCTACATAGCACTCACGGATGAAGGAAACATTGCAATCGTCGAACCCTCAACGAATAAATTGCTACAACGTATACAAGTCGGGCGTGATCCCGTGTTCGTGACGCTGAACGCGGATAAAACACGTCTCTACGTCAGCAATACGGGAGACATCACTGTCTCGATCGTCGACCTTACCGACCGGCGAGTTGCACAGGTGTTGCGCCTGCCGGTGAATCGACGGGGCATTTACGCCGGACCGCTTATCCGCAATTGGGAGGGGACGAGAGTTCTTGTCGCCGAGCGCTCCGAAACGCCGGACAGGGATCTGCGCGTCTACGTGATCGATACTCAACGCGAACTCGTCGTCGCTCAGTTCGATGCCGGAAAGAACATCAGCGCTCTCTCCGTTTCCTCGGACGGGAACAAGATATACGTTGCTAACGCCGGAACGGGCATCGGTGTGTACGATGCACGCAGCTATGAATTGCTCTCCGTCATCCCGGCCTTGAAAGGCTACGAGGATATGTTGCACGGCTTCGCGTGCAGTCCGACAGCCAATCTTGCGTATGCTTCATACGGCTCGGCGAATACGATACAGATCATCAACACAGCAAGCGATGAAGTGACCGGTGTGATTGAAATGCCCAAGTACCACACGGGGTCCCAGAAAGACATCACCTTCACACCGGATGGGAAATATGCCTTCGTTATCAATCATAAAAACGTCTTTCGCGACATCGATGGAATTAATGTGATAGAAACGGTGAAAAACGAAGTAGTGAAAATTTTCAATTCCGGCGTGGTGATGAACGGGATTGCGGTAACCGAAGACAGCAGGACCGCTTACTTCGCATCCGGTGATCTGAAATGGTACAACCTTCTCACGCTCGAACATATTCGTTCCATTTCACTTCGCACGACATTAGGAGGCATCGCGGTTGTGAATAGCCGCTGAAGCCGCACAAGTTCTTCAACGACTTCTAGCGGGCATGTGTATGCATGCCCGTTTTTCTTAGTGTATGGGTTGCACTGCAAGGGTGATTGAAAACATTTCCCGGTGATCATCCATCTGCTTGTTGCAGACTCCGTTGAAGCAGCGTAGATCAACACGTTCAACTGCACTGCTATCTGCATAGGTGTTGAAGTGATCGCGAATATGGAAAATTCGTCATTCGCATTCCCGAAGCGTACATGTGAATGTTCCACCTCCCGTCGCATTCGCACCCGCACCCGGGCTTCGACGAGTAGTTTGGCTGTATCGCCAATGAGCGCGTTCCCGGACGGATGAAGCATCACCCGGGACACTCCTGCCAGTATGTGATTCGTACACCAAGGGCAGGCGTATGCACGACACGACATGCGAGCACTGTTTCTACTTTCGATCAGTGGAATTCTATAAGCTGTCACGATGCGTGCGCATCTGTTACGATGAATCAAAAAACGTAAAAAGACATGAACTTTTTCGAGCAGCTACGGTGTTGTATGGAGCGGACAGATAATTACTCAAGGATGCGAGCATGAAGCACTATGTTTCCAACAAACGCGAAACACCGCGTATGTTCAAAAGCGATTTCATGGAATTATTTTCGAGAGTACACTGGACGGTACCGCTATGGATATTCATACCCGTGATATCGGCATTGTTGTATTTCGGGTATTCCTCGTATCAGAAAAGTCCGGCACATTCGGCTGTTCTCGCTGTGCTGGGCATATTCATCTGGACGCTTGCCGAATACATGCTTCATCGTTTCATTTTCCACTTTCAACCGAAAAGTGCCTGGGGTAAGAACATGCACTGGATGTTTCACGGTGTACATCATGACTATCCAAGCGATCCGCTACGACTGGTCATGGTTCCAAGCGTGAGCATCCCCTTGGCGTCGTTGTTCTTCGTTCTTTTCATGGGTTTACTCGGAACGGGCAATGCCATGCCGTTCACAGCGGGCTTTCTAACGGGGTACTTGTTTTACGACATGACGCACTACGCAGTTCACCACTTCCCGATAAAGAGTAAAGTATTCGGCAGACTGCGTGAAATGCACATGCGGCATCATTACCAGGATCCCGACAATGGTTTCGGAGTTAGTACACCGTTATGGGATCATGTTTTCGGCACGACTCTGAAACGGTCGCGTTCCACCGTCACATCAAAATGACGACGCACATCCTGCAAGAAGCGCATCGCCGCAGGAACAATCACGTGCAACAACGATGAAATAGCCTCTGGAACAACACACAGTCGTGCTGCTTCATCAAGAAATGACGTAGGACGTAACGTAGGCTCCACATCATTAGCGGATAGTATTCGTAAGGAACTCTTCTCGTACACGCTCTGATCTGCATTCGATACGCATTGTCCATGTTCATTGCTTGCACGAAGCATGAGGCAGCTCGGATCGCTGCAGAAAAAAGTACACTATTGCGCTGATTGCTTTCGCCTGACACACTTTGCGCTTCTGTTGACGTTGTTCAGAACGCTCGGGCGTCATGCACTTGCGCAGTATCAGTAGTGTGAGAACGTATTACACCAGCCGATGCCGTGAACAGGCAACCGAGCAGTGCCAAGTCGAAAAGCGTGTAGAACACCCACCACAATTGCAGTAGCATTCCGATACCGCTTATGACAAAAAGGAGAAGAGAAATACGGAAGACCGCTATCGCAGTGGTACTCCATGGTAGAAGCCACCGTTCGCGTATCAGCTTGGATTCCGGATTCCGCTGAATCATGAAGAGCAGAAAGGTCGCGAGAACAATACCCAGACCGACGAGAAAATGATTTCCGTCAAGAAACGCCTTGCCGGGAAGCATGTAAACGCCCAAATCCGCAGTGAAGAAGGTGATCCACAGATAGAGCAGCACTATCCCAGTCCCCACGAGTATCGGCAATGAATTGATCAGCATTGTTTCGCGCATACGTCGTGCCAGATATGCTCGTAGAGTGATCATGCACAGAGAAACGAGCAGCACGAGCATCATCGTGTAGAGCAGGGGTTTCATCCAGGTCTCGCGCACTTTTCCAGTATAGACTCGTGCAGCGGAAAGTCCCATGATATTGTACTGTGCGGTGCTTACGGTGCGTCCGTGTTCATCGAACGGTATAGAGGTGACTGCCCTCGTGAAGAAGTTCGATTGAGTACCGTGACAATCCGTGCATCCGTTTGCTCCGAGAGCGCTGCGAGCGGGAAAGATGTCGTGGTTGTATTTGTGTACGTTCCCATACGGCGAAGCTTCCCAAGGGTGCTTGTCAATTACTTCGTACTCGGTACCGGAATGATATATTCGCTCGTTCATCGCCCAAACGACCCGAGTGTTTTGCATGGGGTAAGCGATGTTGTGGAGATATCTCGTCAGGGCGGTGATGATAGCATCTATTTCCTCGGGCCGATTGATTTCCACAATACCATCGCCATTGTCGTCAGTGATACGCGCCAGTTCGGGCCACGATGCCGGATCATTGTGAAATGCGGCCCACATCGCGTGATAGTCCGACATCTTCGGTTGCATCAAACCCTCCCGCCCCTCGATCTGCAGCGCTGGCCAGGACGTGTGGACACGGTTGGCGGGGTAAATTTTTCCTTTGTATCGAATATACTGAGGATAGAACGGATCGACAGGCTTGTCGTCGTAATCCATCATATCGAGTTCACCGTAATGATTCCAATAGCGCATGTCCGGGCCGTAGAAGGTCCAGATTTGTTTCAGCCGGGGAATTTTCGCTCCCGGATTTGCCACATCGCTCGCGGCGTAGTGCAAGGACTTCACGGTTCGATGAGGGATATGACAGGTTTGACATGCCAATCGCTGCAAATGCAATGGAGGCAACCAGGCGTGGCGGGCAACTGGTGCCCCCAGGTATCCCGTGGAATGGCAATCATTGCATTCGCGCATGGTGTTGTCGAGATCGTTCCGTACGAAGCCGGACGGATCGTCACCTTTGCCGAATTGATGCTCCTCTTTGCCACGTATCAAATCGTGCACTGCGGAGTTGCCGGCGGGATGACAGTCCACACATTTCAATCCCGCTCTCAAATGGACGTCGGTTCGTGCTCTGAAATTGGCACCGCGTTTTTTCCAGCCGGGCTTCGCATGACAATTCAGGCAGGTCTCGTTGCGCGGCGACCTGACAACATTGGGAGAAACGCGCCCTGACGCGTCGAACATGCTCAAGTTCCACGTCATTCGTACAGGAGTGTCCGCTGCTACCGAACCCTCTATAGTAGCCAAGCGGGCACCGGCCGTACCGGCCCATCGATAGTTGAAAGTTTGAATTTGCTTGGTTCGCTCTTTGAAATCGTAGTCAGGCATGTGACACAGGTAGCAATCAGGTTCGATCACGCCACTTGCCGACCATTTGGCTTTGTAGTAGTCTCCATCGAGGTCGTTGAGTCCTCCGTCTACGAAAGCATTGTCCGGATCCTCGACAACCCTGTCATACCGCAATCCGTCTCGGTCGAACTCCAGCGAGCCACCGCCAGGATGACAGACCCCGCAGCTCCGAATGAAAGTATAGGAGGTGAAGTCGATCGTCTGCTCCACTTCGTTGCTTTTCGGTGAAAGATAATTGTACAAGGGATGCGGCGAACACCAAGGTCCACCATAGTTACCGGGTGAACTGACCCATTGCGCACGAGCTGACATCACGGGGTCTGGAAGCTCGTCCTTCCCTTGCTGGAAATGGTATCCCTTTGTGATTTTCTCGATGTCATGGCATGGTCCACAGGTTCGTCGTGGCGAATAGGGCACATCCGTATTCAGGCCCAATACCGGATTGATCGTGTCGCCTTCAGCAGTCAGAAGAACGTATGGAGGGCATACTCCGGTCGTCGCGATTTCGTCGCTGGGAACAACATCGAGTCGTTCGGGGTACTTCTGCACACTGACGAGTATGATGACGACTATAGGTAGAAGAATGAATGTTACGGGGAAAAGGATTTTTTTCATGCTTTTATACGAGTTGTTCGAATCGATCATTATGATAGAAGGGTATGTCTGAATTGTCTATGGCCTCGTGTATGACGACACTTCGCACTACGAGTCATGCGCAATGCATTACGTCGACTCGGGAACGCTTGCGCCCGGCTACGTTGCACATGGGTTTGCTGAGGAATATGTTGCATGTACGTTGCGCAGATGTTGAAAAGGCTGTGTGTTCTGGCATTATCTTGCATCGTCGTCATGCATAGGTGTCAAGCAGAATCACTGAAGAATTCCATGCATGTCGCTTTGGCACGGTTCCAGTTCTCTCGATTGATGCAATACTTGATGTATGGACCTTCGATTTCGCCTTGAATGAGTCCGGCATACTTCAGTTCCTTCAGATGCTGCGATAATGCTGATCTTCCTATGCCGAGTTCCTCTGCGATGTCGCCACTGTAGCAGCATGTATTCATCGCGGAAAGGCATTTCAATATATACGCTCGAACCGGATGACTCATCACCTTGGCAAACGAAGCAATTTGTAGTACAGGTTCGGGATATCTTGTTTTTGTCGCGATCATACGTTATGCCTTCTCGATTTTCGTTTCATCATTTCACTAATTTACGAAATGATGAACTATCGGGCAAACAGCCGGGCATCCGAGAGTTGCGCAACACGTTGAGGAAATGCCGAAGTGGGCGACGGTGCGGGACGAACGCAGGCATGCTTCCCGTTCGCGTACACGGTCGAGGGAAGCAGCTTACACTAGCTACTCGATTCCTGTTTCAGCGATGTTCGAATACGCTGTCAGGAATATCGCTGTTGTGTTGATATGAACGCACAGTAATGCGCATACTTTGCTCGTCACCATCGGACTGCATGCTGTGCGGCAGTTGCATTCCGTCGACTGTGCGGTAATCACCTATTTTCGTCAGGCGGCTCGTTGGGCCTGTTGGTGAATCGACTTCTTCTATTCTACCTACAAGGAGAAAGCTGTCAGCATCGATGATCAATTGCTCGGTACTGTGTTTCCTCTTCATCTCCACGACGTAGACCGTCCTTTCGTCCATGACTTTTTTCTCCAGCACGGTCACCTCGTAACCAAGCTCCTTCCATCTGGCCATGGCGTTGAATTCCGCCTGTTCAAGGGCTTCACGCAGTTCGTCGCCGCTCAGTGAACGTGCCGGGTACATTGGCGCTCGCACAGTGGCGTTGATACCATCGACCCACGTCTCGGATTCGATAGTCTGTTCACCACCGCCGAAGTCCATCGAGAACACCATTTTCTCGTGCGACTTGTTCGGTGCCTTTTCAATCAGCGTCATGCTGCCTTCCGCGTGCATCGCGCCGAATTCGACGGAGAGTTCGGCTTCCGTGACTCGGCTGTGTATGGAAAGCAGTTTCTCCCGTCCTCCCATCGCGGCGATGCTTTTTTCCATCAAGGTCTCAGCGTCCATATCAACGTCGAAAAACTGCACTGCGGAAGCCGGCTTCATATCGGCATCGTACATACGCACCGGGCCGAAAGCCTCCAATTTCGACGCGACGCTCCCCGCATCGCCAACGGCGAGCAAGGCCAGGTTTGCAACGCTGAAGTACTTGCGTGCAAGTTGTTGCACATCCGCTGACGTGACAGCCATGATATTGCCGACGTACTTTCTGTAATAGTCTTTCGGAAGGTCGTATAAGTCGATGTTCTGCACCATGAAGGCGATCGTGGAAGGACGTTCAAGACTAAGTAGAAAACGGCCGGCAGCGCTCTGCTTGTGCATGTCAAGTTCATCATCCGGTACGGGTTCGTTGCGCATTCTTTCAATTTCGTACATAATCTGCGTGAAAGCCGAATCCGTCGCGCTGCGCCGGACATTGGCAGCAGCACTCCACACACCGGCATCCTTGCGCAACGTGAAATCGCTGTACGCTCCGTAGGTGAAGCCGTGTGTCTCGCGCAGATTCATGAACAACCGACCGCTGAAGCCGCCGCCGAGAATGGAGTTGAGTATGGAAAGCGGAATGACATCCGCGTCGTCTCGTCTAATTCCCGTTGTCAGGACGCTGATAGCGGTCTGCGTCTGTGTACTGCCGAGATCCGCCAAGTGAACGGTGCGATCAGTGATTGGATCAGGGGCGGAGAAATCCCTCCGCGGTGTTTCACCCGCTTTCCAAGTACCGAAATACTGCTCTATCACCGGAAGGATTTCCTCGGCCGTCACATCTCCGACAACAGCGATGGATGAGTTGTTCGGAATGAAGTAGCGCTTGTGAAAGGCAACAACGTCTTCGCGAGTTATTGCTTCCACGTCTTCCTCCAACGCGAAGTTGCTGTATGGATGCCCCCCGAAGCCAACCGTTGCTTTCAGCCGTTCCATAACAGCATCGGGATTGCGTCTCACGGTTTTCAGGCCGGAAATGGATTGTTTTTTGAGCTTATCCAATTCCTCCACCGGGAATGACGGATTATACAACGCATCGCTCATGAGGTCGAGCAGCGTATGCATGTGCTTCTTGAGTCCGGACCCGCTCAAGGTCATCTGATCGTCGGAAGCGTCCGCGCCAATGTGCAAACCCTTGAAATCGGCTTCGGAAGCGAACTGTTGGGATGTTCTCGTGCTTGTTCCCGAGGTCATCAGATCAGCGACGAAATTCGCTATGCCGCTGTGCGGTTCATCGTACTCCGTTCCTGATTTAATCATCAATCGGAAGCTCACCAGAGGTTGTGACGTGTTGGTGACGACGAAGACCGTCAAACCGTTATCCAACGTGGATTCGGTGAATTCGGGGAATGATACAGCGGGGGCTGGCCCGGGAGGGGGTATGAGGTCACGGTCCTGCTGTGCGACGAGTTGCCACAGCGGTAGCATAATACATGCGAGCGTGAAAATGCGTAAAGAGTACATATTCTTCATTCCTCTGTTTGCGTAATGGTGCTCAGCGTTGCTCATCCGGTACAGTATACACCACGATGTTGCGGTGTTCGGGACGCAGGTACGTGTTCGCGACGCGTCGTATGTCGTCGCGCGTCACCTGCATGTAACGGTCGAATTCCTTGTTCACCAAGGCTGTATTAGCATGAAACAACGAATAAGACGCGAGATTGCGCAACTTCCCGTCCAGTGAAGTGAAGCTTCTTGTGAATGATGCTTCCTGGGCGTTTCGTATTTTCTGGAATTCCTCCTCGCTAATCCCTTCCACCTGTACGCGTTCGATTTCTTCGTTTATCGCCGCCTCGATCTGTTCCGTCGTAACTCCGGTATTGGCGATGGCGAACAGTGCGAATAGTCCTGCCTTTTCAAGTGAAACGCTGAAACTCGAAGCGGTGAGCGCCAATTGATCGGTGTCGACAAGCCGCTGATACAGGCGAGAACTTTTTCCGTTCGAGAGGACTGCATCGAGTAATTCCAACGCGTAGATATCCGGATGTCGGAAATCCACCGTGTACCACGTCTGAATATAGGCGGGCAACGGCGTGAGTTCTTCCTCGACGACGACGTGACGCCCCCCATGTTGTTCGGGAAAGATGATAGTCGGTCGCTGAGCTTCGGGGCCGGAAGGGATGGTAGCAAAATACTTCTCTATCCATTTTTTAGTCTGTGCGACATCAATATCGCCTCCGACGACGAGACAGGCATTGTTTGGCAAATAGTACTTGCTGTGAAAATCAAGGAATTCCTCAATCGTCGCCCTGTTGATATCCTCCGGCACGCCTATCGGCGTCCATTCGTACTGTGTTCCAGAAAAGGTGTTTTTCACGACGTTGTCCCACAGCGTTCCGTACGGCCGTCCTTCGTACCGTTCCTTGAGTTCTTCCTTCACCACGTCGCGCTGAGTTTCGACTCCGATCGAATCGATGACAAGATTTCTCATGCGTTCGGCTTCTATCCACAAGGCGAGTTCGAGTTGATTGATCGGAACTTTGAAGAAATAGTCGGTCTGATCGAATGATGTCGAGGCGTTGAGCACTCCGCCCGCTGCCGTGATAAGCTTATCGATTTGTCCGCGTTCGATGTTCTTCGTGCCTTCGAACATGAGATGCTCGAAAAAATGCGCGAAACCCGTGCGGCCCGTGATCTCATCCTTCGAGCCAACGCGATACAGGCAGTACGTCATGGCTGTTGGCGCAGTGCGATCAACGTGCAGTATGACTGTAAGACCGTTGTCGAGTGTGTATTCTTCCCATGTGATCGGGTTGAAATCCTGACTGCGGAGCGGTGCGAACAACGCCGATAGAAGGATTAATGGAATGCTTACTCGGTGTATCATGTAGAGAGACCTCGGATAGTGGTGATCATTGGATAAGAACATTCCGCGTCGTTGGCTCAGGGTTGCGAATTACGATGCGAAAGTACAGGCAGCGTGAGCAGGTCACGGATATCGTCAATAACGTAATCCGCTTGACTCAGATACTCATGGCCGAGCGTGGTTTGTACGGCGACGCATATCATCTCGGCATTTTTGGCGGATTCGATACCTAGCGGGGCGTTTTCCACGACAAGGCATTGTTCCGGTGCAAGGTTGAAATGCCGCATGGGTGCGAGATACGGATCGGGATTCGGTTTGGCTCGATGCACCTCGTCGCCGGAAATCAGAAAGTCGAACAACGCTCGTTGTTCGCCGTTCAGCGCGGCATGCATGTTTTTCAATGACGACGCTGTAACGAGCGCAGTGCCGAAACCCCGATACCGCAATTCGGAAATGACTTCAAATACGTTCGGATAATAGCGGACCTTGACAATGGATCGGTAGTATTCGCGCTTGCGATCAATAAAGCGCTCATGTTCTTCGAGAGGCAGCGAGACTCCGGCTTCTTCGAGAAAGCGGGGAAGGATTTCACGGGATGCACGCCCTTCGTGCAGGAGAACCGAATGCTCGGAAATGCTGCCCCCGAGTTCATTGAACATCCTCTCCCACGCAAGGTAATGGTAATGCAGCGTATCGACGATAACACCGTCAAGATCGAAAAACACAGCTTGTATTCTACTTTCCATAGTTATTTCCGTCACATTCGCCGAAGCTGCATGCCCACGATGTAGTAACTTACGAAGAATCATCCGAAAAGTTGGGGCAGTGCATGCCGTACACGGCAACGGAGGTTCACGAAAGCAACGCAATGACGCGGAGAAGCACGGCATCCTGTTGGTGAAGGCATGCGAGCCGCTGCGTACGTGCGAAGAACTTCATCGCCCCTCCGGGCCGGAGGGAGTACAGCGCTGCGACAGGTGAACTTTGCCGATGTTCATTCCTTTCTGGATTGAGAATCATCGCTACGCACTGCACACATCGCTTTTGTACCACTTGTCGGACGTCACGTGGTAGTCGCTGCTGCCGGGCAATTTCGGGACGGGCACGAAGGCGTCGTACCAGCGCTTGAAGCCCCATCCCTTCC
>Ga0114946_10000232_pt1 | contig 35357 bp, 32 predicted proteins | sample WalLakDeSediment_FD_88676 | JGI IMG/M metagenome (GOLD analysis project Ga0114946, IMG submission 88676) | Lake sediment microbial communities from Walker lake, Nevada to study Microbial Dark Matter (Phase II) - Walker Lake 11/02/13 Deep Sediment | ecosystem: Environmental > Aquatic >... | reverse complement strand
CTGCTCGCCGGTGTCCGGCTGAGAGATGAGGATCTCGTCGATGTCGACGCCGAGGCGCGCTGCATAGCTCGGATCGAGCGCGTGTTCCGCATCGATGAAGGCGGCGATGCCGCCCTCCGCCTGGGCTTCAGCGATGATCTGGAGCGCAAGCGTGGTCTTGCCGCTGGACTCAGGCCCGAAGATCTCGACGACCCTGCCGCGTGGAACCCCGCCGATACCCAGAGCGGCATCGAGAGCGAGTGAGCCCGTAGGTATCGCAGCGACCTGGGTGACCGCGGCATGCTCGCCCAATTTCATCAGGGAGCCTTTGCCGAACTTCCGCTCGATCTGCTCCTTGGTGACGTCGAGCACCTTGTTCTTCTCGGAATCCATCTCGTCGCACTCCTTCTTCTCAGTGGCGACTCCCTCGGGGCCGCCACGAACGTACACGAACACGTGTTCGATGTCAACGGACTTCGAGCGGGATGTGGGCGATGCGGTCGTAGTGTGGACCGGACCGGCTCAGCACGCTCGAGAAGAGCGTAACGCAGCGCACTGACATCGAACTGCAGGTGGTAGTCGCCCACACCTCGGCAGGGCACGTAAAGGGCCGGAGCCGCCGAGCACGCACCAGGGTCACGTGAGGCACGAAGGGGCGTTCCTCGGGGCCGATGCCGAACTCCGCCAGGACGTCGTCCACCGTGGCTGCGAGAGCGGCGCAGCGGCCTTCGGGGTCCTCGTAGCGAGTCCAGAGCATGCGGGCACGACGGGGTCCGGGCACGGGCTCCGCCGGAACGAGACACGGAAGCACGAACGACTCGCCGGCCCGGACTTCCACCGAGAGTCGTGCGACGAGGTCTTCGGCCATGTTCCGGTCGATCTGGCCGAGGAATCTCAGCGTCAGGTGCAGGTTGTCCGGGGGCACCCACTTCTCGCCCGACCAGCCGGGTGCTGCGTGCCTGACGGCTTCGGACAGCGAGGCCAGGTCGCCCCGGACCTCCGGGTCCAGATCGATCCCGAGAAAGGCGCGCATCTCACCGGTCTCCGGCAGCCCGGGAGTCGATCTCGTGGCGCAGGAGGCTCAGTGCGACCGCGGTGGCCCGTCTCCGTACAACCTCACGGTTGCCTGTGAAGAGCCGGTGGGTGACGGAGATGCCCTCTGCGGCATCGAGTGCGAACCACACCGTGCCGACCGGCTTGCGGGCGTCTCCGCCGGCCGGGCCGGCTATGCCGGTCACCGCCAGCGCGATGTCCGCACCGGTGAGCGTGCGCACACCATGTGCCATCTCGGATGCGGTCTGTGAGCTGACCGCGTCGTGAGCGCGGAGCGTTTCCTCTGCGACCCCGAGGACCCGCACCTTGGCCGAGTCGGCGTACGTCACCGCCGAACCGACGAAGACGGCAGAGGCGCCGGACACCGCGGTCAGCTCGGTTGCGATCATCCCCCCGGTGCACGATTCGGCCAGAGCGATGGTGAGCCGGCGTCCGGTGGCCGAACGGATGACGGTTTCGGCGAGTGTGGAGTCATCGTCGGCGTAGCAGGCGTCGCCGAGCGCGCTCACCACGTCTTCGGCGGCTCGATCGAGCCCGTCAGGGCCCGCCCCTTCATCGAAGAGCACGATGGTGATCAGGGACGGGCGCGCGAGCACGGTGAGCCCCACACCTGCGTGTTCGGCCAGAGCCGATTCGGCTACCAGTTGGGCGTCGGACTCGGGGATATCCACACAGCCGAGGATCCGAGGCGGCACCCCCTCCCCTGCCGTCAGCAGGTCGAGCGCCGTGGTGAGCATCGGACGCAGCTCGTGAGGAGGTCCGGGCAGGAGCAGCAGGTGACCGCCGCTGGTGGGCACGAGTTGACCCGGAGCGGTGCCGGTCGTCGGCTGGAGGACCCTGGCGCCGCGCAGCACGTCCGCCTGGCGCATGACCTGCTCGGCCGCCGCGGGGTGCCGGTGCCGCTTTGTCACCGGCTTCAGGTGAGTCGCGATCGCCGCGTCCCTTTCGAGGGGGAGGCCCAAGGCTCTGGCCGCCGCGTCCCGGGTGACATCGTCGTGCGTCGGTCCGAGGCCGCCTGTCACGATCACGAGCTCGAATGCAGCCGTGAGCTCGGCGAGGCGCTCTGCCACGACCTCGAGGTCGTCGGGAAGCACCTCGCGCACCGAGGGCCGGACCCCTGCCGCCATCAGCGTGCGCGCGACCTCCTCGCCGTTAGTGTCCGACTGAAGCCCCGTGACGAGTTCGGTTCCGACCAGGACTATCGCCGCTCGTGGGCGGCCCTCACGCTGTGGTCGGCCCACGGGTCACTCCCCTCCGGCCGTCTCCCAGGGTCCGGTGATGACGTCGCGAGCGTGGTAGAAGTAGTCGACCATCGAGACCACCGTGAGCGCGATGGCGACACCCATGAGCAGCCACGATGCCGATGCGAAGAGCGCTGTTCCCTGAACCCCCAACAGCCGCACGAGCGGGGCGGAGTCCTTGATGATGAAGGCGATGATCGCGAGGATCTGGAAGACGGTCTTGACCTTGCCGTAGTTCGAGGCTGCGATGACCTTGCCCTCCGCGATCGCCACCATGCGAAGTCCGGAGACGATGAACTCGCGGCTGATGATGACGAGCGCGATCCACGCGGGAATCGAGCCGAGATCGACGAGAGCAACGAGCGCGGCGGTCACGAGCAGCTTGTCGGCAAGCGGGTCGAGGAACTTGCCGAATGTGGTGACTTCGTTGCGGCTTCGGGCGAGGTACCCGTCCACGCCGTCCGTGATGGCGAGCAGGGTGAAGAGGCCTGCTGCCCAGACGGGGCCCCAGTCGGGCATGTTGGCGAGCAACGTGACCACGAACACCGGTATGAACACCATCCGCAGGACGGTGACCCGGTTGGCCCAGTTCATTCGGAGCTTCACTCGAGTACCTCGCCTTCGAGATCGTAGCCGTATGCTGAGTCGATCCGCGCGCGAATGATACGCCCGGCATCGACCACACGGTCGAGCATGACATACCCGTCGACCTCAGGCGCCTGACCGCTCCATCGGCCAACAGCGAAGCCCTCGGCGTCCTCGCCCTCGGAGAGCACGTCGAGGGTCGAGCCGATGAGTCGTGTGGCACGCGCGGTGCTGACTTCGTCCGCCGCTTCTCGCACGCGGTTCGCGCGCTCGAAGCGCTCCTCGTCGGGTACCTGTCCTGGCAGCTCGGCCGCGGACGTCCCCTCCTCGGCCGAGTACGGGAAGACGCCGACGTAGTCGAGCTGCGCCTCGGCGATGAAGTCGAGGAGCGTGTCTACATCCTCCTCGGTCTCGCCCGGGAAACCGGCTATGAAGGTCGAGCGCAGGACGATGTCGGGCATCGCAGAGCGGAGTTCGGCGATGGAGCCGAGAAACCCGTCCCCGGATCCGGTCCGTCGCATCGCGCGCAGGATGCCTGCTGACGCGTGCTGGAGGGGCATGTCCAGGTAGTGACGTACGGGCGGCAGTGAGAGCATCGTCTCGATGAGGCGCGGGGTCACGGTGTCGGGCTGCACGTACATCAGGCGCAGCCACTCGAGGCCCGGTGTTGACGCAATGGACCTGACGACGTCCGTGATGTCGGCGTCGCCCTCGAAGTCCCGGCCCCACGACGAGGTGTCCTGTCCGATGAGCACGAGCTCTTTAGCCCCTCGCGAGACGAGGAGCGAGGCCTCGGCCGTGAGCTCATCGAGAGGGCGGCTGCGATACGGCCCACGGATCGCCGGAATCGTGCAGTACGCACAGGAGCGGAAGCAGCCGTCCGAGACCTGCAGGTACTCGGAGACGCCCCCGCCGGTGCGCGCGGGGCCGCGTGAAGCCCCGGCTGATGCGCCGGTGAGGCGTTCGAGGACCGCGAGAAGTGAGGGCTCATCGGCGACGGGGATGAGAGCGTCGGCCTCCGGCATCGCGTCTGCGAGCGCGTCGCCGTATCGGGAAACCATGCAGCCCGTGACGACGAGCGACCGGCCGGGACGCTCGTCGCGCCACTCTGCGAGATCAAGTGCGACCCCGACGGACTCCTCGACCGCGTCGGTGATGAAGCCGCACGTATTGAGTACGACGACGTCGGCCTCATCGAGGTCATCGGCGAGCCGGTATGTCGACGCGAGAACGGAGGCGCGCATCCGGTCTGAATCGACCTCGTTCTTAGGGCATCCGAGGGTCAGGAAGGCGATGGCCGGGGGTCGGGCCATGCGTCACCGGTAGTTCGTGTACTGGAGCGGGATGCCGTAGTCCTGGTCCTTGAGGAAGACGATGACTTCCTGTAGTTCGTCGCGCTTCGGGCTGACAACCCGTAGCTTGTCGCCCTCGATCTGGACCTTGACCTTGAACTTCTGGTCACGGATCTCCTTGTTGATCCGGCGGGCCAGATCCGCCTCGATCCCGTTGACGACCTGCGCAGTGATGCGGACAGAACCGCCCGAAGCCGACTCGGCAGCACCCCAGTCGAGCGCCTTCAGGTCGACACCGCGGCGCACGAGTTTAGTGCCGAGCACGTCGATGATCTGAGTGCCGACGAAGTCGGTCGGCGCCGCCACGGTGACAGTCGCGGCGGCCTTGTCCAGGCTGATGGTCGCGCCACTGTCCTTCAGATCGTATCGCTGCTTGAGCTCCTTGGACGCCTGCTGGACGGCGTTGTCGACTTCCTGCATGTCGACCTGGGAGACCACGTCGAAGCTCTGTTCCTTGGCCATGCTGCTACCTCCTTGCGAAGATCGTGTACGTGCGTGAGTGCGTCTAGTCGGTCGCGGACAGCACGAGTGTGGGCGGATCGCCCTCCGGGATCTCGACCTCGGTGTCGTCGCGGTAGATCGTGACCGCGGTGGGTCGGCCGATCCGGAGAGACGCCTCCTCGGTGACCTCCCACTCCTGTGACTGGCCTCCGGCCATCGTGCCTTCGTATGCCGTGAGGCCGTCGACCGTGACGCGGAGCCATGATGCGCTGTCCGAGGCGATGACCACCGTGAGCGTGAAGGGCTCGGGGAGCGCCGCCTCGTCCTCGTCCGGGGTCCCGCTGGGATCGGTCTCGCCGGGAACCGTCGGATCCTCCGAAGGGTCGACGGTCGACGTGGGCTCAGGCACCGTCGGAATGGGCGGTGGTGCCTCCGGACCTTGCAGCGCGCGGCTTATTCCCCAGACCGAGCCGATGACTACGATGAGTGCGGCAAGCACGATGAGAGCGGTCCGCACCGGCAGGTGCTGTCCCTGTCCGCGCGGTGCGACCACCTGCTCCGGCAGGCGGACGGGCTCGACTGATGCGGCTCGCCCGGTCTCATTGTCGTAGAGTTCCACGAGTGGTGCCGACTCGAGTCCGAGGAACTTGGCGTAGGAGATCACGTACCCGCGCACGTATGCGGGGCTCGGCAGCGCCTCGTAGTTGCCCTTCTCGAGGGCCTCGAGGAGCCGCGCTCGTATGCGGGTATCGGCCTCCGCGTCGGCAAGCGACCGACCGAGGGAGCGGCGTCTCCTTTCGAGGATCTCGCCGAGAGTCTCGCTCATGGTCTCACCCCTCCCCTTCGGCGGCATCGGCACGTTCGAACGCCTTCAGCGCCTCGAGCTCGCCGACATCGACAGCCACCTCGCGCGGTTTCGAGCCGTCGGGCGGGCCCACGATACCTTTGGCCTCGAGCATATCCATGATCCGACCGGCGCGCGCGTACCCGACCTTGAGACGGCGCTGGAGCATCGATGTCGAGCCAAGCCCTGAGGTCACGACGATGTCGGCCGCCTCCCAGAGGAGCGGATCGTCGTCCTCGCCACTGTCCACTCCACCCCCGACGGCGGCGACCTTCAAGTGCAGGATCTCCTCGTGGTAGTCGGGCTCGGCCTGCGCTTTGAGGTGCTCTACGACGAGGCTGATCTCCGGCTCGGAAACGAATGCGCCCTGGATACGTTTGGGCTTGTGCAGTTGTGGAGTCGAGAACAGCATGTCACCTTCGCCGATGAGCTTATCGGCCCCCGGCTGGTCGAGGATGACGCGCGAGTCGATGCTCGACGACACCGCGAAGGCGATCCGGTTGGTGATGTTCGTCTTGATGAGGCCCGTGATGATGTCCGTCGAAGGGCGCTGTGTCGCCACGACCAGGTGGATGCCGGCGGCGCGAGCAAGCTGGGCGATGCGGCAGATCGAGTCCTCGACCTCCCTCGCCGCGACCATCATCAGGTCGGCGAGCTCGTCGATGACGATCATGAGATACGGCATCTCCTCGGCGCCCTCCGGCGCCTTGCCGTCCTGGACGAGCGCGTTGTACATCCCGATGTTGCGCACACCGGCCTTCTGGAGCCGCTTGAGACGCGCCTCCATCTCGGACACCGCCCACGCGAGCGCGCTCGCGGCTTCTTTGGGCTCCGTCACGACCGGTACGTACAGATGCGGTACCTCGTTGTAGAGCGAGAGTTCGATTCGCTTGGGATCGATGAGGATCAGCCGCACTTCGGCCGGGGTCGCGCGCATCAGTACGGTGGTGAGCAGGGCGTTGATACACACCGACTTGCCGGTGCCGGTGGAGCCGGCGATCAGCAGGTGCGGCATGCTGGCCAGATCGGCGAGAACGCTGTCGCCGGAGACATCCTTGCCGATGGCGAGCATGAGAGGGCCGCCCGACGCGGCGGCAGGTACCGAAAGGACGTCGCCGAGGGTCACGGTGGAGCGACGCTCGTTGGGGACCTCGATGCCGACCAGGGACTTGCCCGGTATGGGTGCGAGTATGCGCACGGTCGCCGCAGCAAGAGCCAGAGCGAGGTCGTCGGCGAGTCGAGTGATGCTGCTGACCTTGATGCCACGCGTCAGTTCTATTTCGTACATCGTGACGGTGGGGCCGGGAACCCACCCGACCACCGCTGCCGGAATGTCGAAGGTGGCGAGTGTCTCCTCGATGAGCCGGGCGGTCGAGGTGAGCTCGCGGTCGGTGGCCCGATGGCCCGCCATGCTCTCAGGGCTGAGAGAGAGCAGGCTCATCTTCGGGAGCTCGAAGCCCTCCATCGCCTTGGGTGCCGTCGCGCGTGGGGCGGGTTCGGTCTTCCTGCGCATCTCGGAATCTTCCGCGGCGGCAACGGCTGCTTTGGCACCCTTGCGCGCCGGTTTGGGGGGCTCCGCCTCGAAGTCCGTGAGCGGAAGGGTGCGGGGTGCGCGTTCGCGTGGCTGAGAGGTCGTCTCCGGGCTCGTGTCGGGTGAGCGTCTGAGGCTGTCGCCGGCCCACGCGACGATGCCCGAGATGGATAGTCCGGCGATGACGAGGCCGATCAGCATGCCCGCCGCGAGCAGCACGTAGGCGATGTTGATCCCGAACATCGACCTCAGTAGCCACGCGACTGCAGCGCCGATGTATCCTCCGTGGCTCTCGAGTACTGCGATCTCCCACTGGTTCGCCTCGGGTGCAGCGAGGGCGAACATCCCGATCATCGCCACGAGTATCGTGCCGAGGCCGATTCCCATCCGGGTTTCGCTGATGTCGAACGCCCTCACGAAGAAGGTGACTCCCCAGAGCAGGAGCAGCACGGGTATCGCGAAGGCGCCGATGCCGAAGAGCTGCCGGAAGAGCGTGGCGATAGCGTCGCCGAGCATCCCGCTCCTCGCCGAGAGCAGGGCGATGGTGAGGGCTACGGCACCCGCGACAAGCAGGATCCCGTAGATGTCGTGCCGGGACTGCGGGTCGAGCACCTCTCGCTTCGCACGCGTCTCGGGACGCTTCTTAGAGCCCCCCGACCGGGTGGTCGACTTGGTGTTCCGCCTGGTGTTCTTGGTGGTTGCCATGAACGGGGCTCCCTGTCCCTCAGCCCGGCAATTGCCAGGCTATCACGGATACGCCCAGCACGGCGGTGTAGACAGCGAAGACCGCGAAGGAGTGCCGTTTGAGGTACTCCATGAGGAACGCGATGGCCACGTAGCCCGTCAAAGCGGCAGCTGCGAAACCGGCAAGGGTGGCAACGGGGCCGGGAAGGACGGCGTCGCCGGAGATGACTTCCGTGGCCTGGCTCAAGCCGGCGAGCAGAATGATGGGACCGGATAGTAGGAAGGAGAAGCGTGCCGCCTGCTCTCGGTCGAGCCCGACTCCGAGACCCATGGACATGGTGGCGCCCGCACGCGAGATACCGGGCATGATCGCGATGCCCTGTGCGACACCGACCAGTATCGCGCGGCTCCATCCCAGACCTTCGGCTCGGTGCAACGATTTGCGAGAGAACAGGTCGGCGGCGGTAAGGGTGGCCGAGGTGATCAGGAAGGCGACGCCGACGTACAGGATGTCGACGGACTCGAAGAAATCGCCTCCTGCAAGCCCGATGATTCCCGTCGGCACGGTGGCGACGACCACGAGCCATGCGAGCCGCTTGTCCGCCGCCAGGGCCGGGTCCCGCGAGAGCGCCGCGCGGATCATGTGGCGGATGTCCTCGCGAAAGTAGACGACCACCGCGAGCAGTGTTGCGAGATGCAGCAGCGTGTCGAAGGCCAGGCCGAACTGGTCCGGCATGCCGAAGAGCTCCTGCACGAGGCGCAGGTGGCCTGAGGAAGATATGGGCAGGAACTCCGCGGCGCCCTGGACGACGCCGAGGAAGAGTGCCTGGAGGACCTCCACCTTCTAGACCTCCATCACGACGGGAACGATCATCGGACGGCTGCGTGTCTTCTCCCACATGAACTGCGAGAGCGACTCGCGCACGGCGTTCTTGATGACCGCGTGGTCCGTCGCGCCCTCGCGGGCGGTCTTCGCGAGCGTCTTGGCGATACGTGCGCGTGCTTCATCCATGAAGGCCGGGTCGCCTTCACTCAGCGAGATGCCCCGCGTCACCAGCTCCGGCTCCCCGACCGGGTGCCCGTTCTGGCGATCGATCGCGATGATGATGGTGGCGACCCCGTCGCGGGCGAGCAACTGCCGGTCGCGGATGACGACCTGACCGACGTCTCCAACGGAGAGGCCATCGACGTAGACCACACCGGACTCGACCCGCTCGGCCATCCGGACAGAACTCTCGGATATCTCGAGGCAGTCTCCGTTGTCCATGATGAAGATGTTGTCCTCAGCGACGCCGGTCAGCTTTGCGAGCTCGGCGTGAGCCTTCAGGTGACGGCTCTCGCCATGCACCGGTACGAAGCAGGTCGGTTTCACGAGATTGAGCATGAGCTTCAGCTCCTCGGAGGCCGCGTGCCCTGACACGTGCACGGCAGCGGTGCCCTTGTGCACGACCGTGGCACCCGCCTTCGAGAGCCGGTTGATGACGCGGCTCACCGCCTTCTCGTTACCCGGTATCGGCGTTGCCGAGATGACGACCGTGTCCCCTGCTTCGATGGTTACGGACCGATGATCGTGGTTCGCCATTCTTGCCAGTGCCGAGAGCGGCTCGCCCTGGCTGCCCGTGGAGAGCACCACGACGCGCTCTGGTGGCAGGTCTCCCATCTCGTATGCGTCGAGGAGATCGTCGTCGGAGATGCTCAGGTAGCCGAGCTGTCGGGCGATCTTGGTGTTGTTGATCATCGATCGGCCGGTCACCACCACTTTCCTTCCCGCTGCCACCGCCGCATCGCAGACTTGCTGGACCCGGTGGATGTGGCTGGCAAAGGAAGCGACGATGATGCGCTGGTCGGCCGCGGCGAAGATCGGGCGGAGAGCTGCTCCGACGGTGGCCTCGGAGTTGGTGATGCCGGCGGACTCGGCATTGGTGGAGTCGCTCAGCAGCAGCCGGACACCCTTCTTGCCCGCGGCTGCGAGCGCGCCGTAGTCGGTCAGGCGGCCGTCGATCGGTGTCTGGTCCAGCTTGAAGTCGCCCGTGTGGAGGATGTTGCCGACCGGTGTACGGATGAAGAGCGCGACCCCGTCGGGAATCGAGTGGTTCACCGGGATGAAATCGAAGCCGAACGGCCCGATGTTGACGTGGCCGCCCGCCCGGATCTCGCGGAGCTTCGGCTTCTTGATGCGGTGCTCTTCGAGCTTGCCGGCGACCAGGCCCAGGGTGAGCTTGGTGCCGAGTATCGGCACGTGAGCGCCGACCTCCTTGAGGAGGTACGGGAGGGCACCGGTGTGGTCCTCGTGGCCGTGCGTGATCACGATGGCGCGCAGCTTGTCCTTTCGGTGTACCACGTAGCTGTAGTCCGGGAGTATGAGGTCGACTCCGGGGTGATCGTCATCGGGGAACATGATCCCCGCGTCTATGAGCACCATGTCGTTGCCGTACTCGAGTACGGTCATGTTCTTGCCTATCTCGCCAAGGCCCCCGAGGGGTATGACGCGCAGGCGGGTCTTCTTCTGTGTCATAAGGGTGCGGTAGCGCTCCTTAGGTCGTGCCGCGCGAAGGCGGCGTTTGATGCTTCATACGCGAATGGCCGTGGCCGCCGCGTTACGGTCTGTTCAGACGGGCAGTGCTCCGACGTGACGCATGACGTGCTCGAGTTCGGCGGTCTGCTCGGCGGTCGGTGGTACGAGCGGGAGGCGCACCGTACCGACCGGGAAGCCCTGAAGGCGCAGCGCTTCCTTAACCATGATGGGATTCGCGGTCATGAAGAGCGCCTTCATGAGGGGCAGAAGTTCGAGATGGATGCGCAGGGCGCGGGTGTGATCGCCGGACGTCTGTGCGGCGATCATCTCCTTGAACCGGTGCCCGGCCACGTGCGAGACGACACTGATGACACCCGTGCCGCCGAGTCCCATCATCGGCAGGGTCATCTCGTCATCTCCCGAGAGCACCTCGAAGCCGTCGGGCGCTCCGTCGATGATCTGCGCGATCTGCGTGAGGTCCCCGCTCGCCTCCTTGACCGCGACGATGTTCTCGCAGTCGTGGGCGAGTCTGAGCGTGGTCTCCGCGGTCATGTTGATGACGCACCGGCCGGGGATGTTGTAGAGGATGACCGGAACGTCGACCGCCTCGGCGATCGCCCGGAAGTGCCGGTAGAGGCCCTCTTGCGGCGGCTTGTTGTAGTAGGGAACCACCGCCATGATCCCGTCGACACCCAGGTCCGCGACCTTCCGGGCGAACTCGACGCTGTCCGCGGTGCAGTTGTCACCCGCGTTTGCGATCACCGGCGCACGGCCTCCGACAGCATCGATGACGGTGCGAAAGAGCTCCATCTTCTGGGGGTAGAAGACAGTCGGTGACTCGCCCGTGGTGCCGCACACGATGAGACCGTCGGCGCCGCCAGAGAGCAGGCGGTCAACGAGGGTCTCGGCGCGGGGAAGGTCGAGTTCGAGTTCGGGTGTGAACGGCGTGACCATAGCGGTCAACATGCGTCCGAAGCGTGGATCAGCCATGGATACTCCCCTTGCGTCTCGTTGCGGGCCACAGGGCCCGCACACCGAGCCAGACACGTGTTTCATTGTGCCACACACGCGCGTGCACGGGCTGCGCGTCGACCCTCTGTTGCCGGCGTGTCATCGCGCCGCCCGGGTCCCTGGCGGGTTCAGGCCGGTTCGTCCCCGAGGCCGAAGCCATCGTGCAGCGCCACGACCGCGGGTCGGCACTCCTCGGAGGGGACGAGGACCGAGATGGTGGCGTGGCTGTCGGCCGTCTGAAGGACGGTGACTCCGGCACGGTCGAGGTACTCGGCCATTCGCGCCATGACGCCCGGCACGCCGTGCATGCCCGCGCCCACGAGGGTCACCTTGGAGAGCGCGGCCTGCACTCTGTAGGTGAGCCCGAGTGAGGACAGGACCTCGCTTGCCCGGTCGAGAGAGTCCTCGGCGAGCGCGAAGACGAGGGTCTCGCCGACCGGAGTGAACATGTCGAGGGACACGCAGGCGTCGGCCATGGCCCGGTAGACACGTGCCTGCGCGGCCATGTGCGCGCGGGTGCCCTCGGGAGCAGGGAGCGAGACCCTCAGGCGGGCGACCCCGTCGGAGTGCGAGACGGCGGTCGCAACGCGGTCGGGACGGTATGCCGCGATGTCCGCGACGAGCGTCCCCGGGTGGTCGGTATAGGTGTTGCGGACCCGCACCGCGAGGCCGCTTGCAAGTGCGAGCTCGGCGGCGGGAGTGTGGACGACGCGCGCGCCGTGGCGAGCCATCTGATGAAGTTCGTCGGCCCGGATGACCTCGAGGACCGTCGGACCGTCGTACGCGCGGGGATCGGCGCTCATAACGCCGTCGACGTCCGTGTAGATCTCGACCGCGTCGGCTTCGAGTGCGACCCCGAGTGCACAGGCTGTGGTGTCCGAACCGCCACGGCCCAGCGTGGTGAGAGCGCCATCGACGGCGACGCCCTGGAATCCGGTAACGACGGGAACGACGCCCTGAGCGATCGCGGCACGGAGCGGCCCGGGGTGTATGTCCGTGACCGCGGCCCCCCCGTGAACACCGTCGGTCCCGACGCCTGCCTCGGCTCCGGTGAAGGCGCGTGCGTTCACGCCGGCCGAGCGGAGCTCGTGGGCGAGCACGACGGCCGAGATGACCTCGCCCGTTGCCATGAGCAGGTCCTTCTCGCGAAGGTCCGGAGCGGCTCCTGAGACAAGCGAGAGGAGAGTGTCGGTTGCGTACGGATCGCCGGCACGCCCCATGGCGGAAACGACGACCACCGGGGCGGCTCCCAAGTCGATTGACGCCCGGACCGCCCGAACGACCGCGGCGCGAGCCTCGGACGTAGCAACCGACGTGCCCCCGAACTTCATTATCACGACTCGTGGACCGCGAGGGGTCACGCTACGCCTCCATGAGGTTCTCGAGGCCGATGATCAGACCCGAGCGCGAGACGACCTCACGCACCGCCAGTACGACACCGGGCATGAACGACGAGCGGTCGATCGAGTCGTGGCGGATGCTGAGCGTCTGACCCTTTCCGCCGAAGATGACCTCCTGGTGCGCGACGAGGCCCGGAAGGCGGATGCTGTGCACGCTCACCTGGTCGACGAGTGCACCGCGCGCGCCTTCGGCGAGCTCGGTCTCCCTGCCCGGGGCTCCGGGAACTTCGTTGCGGGCAGCGGCAACGAGCGCTGCGGTGCGAAGCGCGGTCCCCGACGGGGCATCGGCCTTGCGGTCGTGGTGAAGCTCGATGATCTCCACGTGTGGCATGAAGCGCGCGGCCTCGGCGGCGAACCTCATCATGAGAACCGCTCCGATAGCGAAGTTCGGGGCGACGAAGAGGCAGACGCCCTCCGGTGCTCCGGCCGCCAGGCCCTGCAGCACGTCTACCGACAGACCGGTCGTGCCCACGACGCAGTGCACACCGGCGGCCAGCGCCGCACGAAGATTGCCCTCGACGGCATTGGGATGCGTGAAGTCGACCATGACGTGCGGCCGTGCGCCGGCGAGTGCCGCCGACAGATCGCCGCGGCAGAGCAGTTCGCCGCCGTGGCCGTCGTCGATGGTCCGGTCGGCGTGACCCGGGTCGACAGCGGCGACCGCGCGGATCCCGTCCGCCTCGGTCAGAGCCTTGACGACCTCGCGGCCCATGCGCCCCGCTGCACCGCTCACGAGTACATCGATCATGTGAGAGCCCTCCCCTCCCGGCGTCTACCCGACGAGATGGGCGACGTCGGCCTTGGAGTACGGACCGATCATGGCCAGCACGCGCTCTCCGGCAAGGATCTCGGCGGCGACGCGGCGTGAGGACTCGAGGTCCACACCATCGATACGCTCTACGACCTCGTCGACGGAGAGCAGCTCGCCGTTGGTGACGGCGTTCTTTCCCAAACGAGTCATACGGTTGCGGGTACTCTCGAGACCGAGAACGAGATGACCCTTGATCGACTCCTTGGCCCGGGAGAGCTCGTCAGCCGTCAATCCGGAGTCGAGCAGCTTGTCTATCTCGGACTTGATGAGTCCTACGACCTGCTCGGCGTTCTCCGGACGCGTGCCTGCGTAGATCGCCCACTGGCCGGTGTCCTGGTAGAGCGCGTGGAAGCTGAAGACCGCGTATGCCAGTCCCTGTTTCTCGCGGATCTCCTGGAAGAGGCGCGAGGACATGCCGCCGCCGAGCACGGTGTCGATGACCGCGAGGGTGAAGCGGTCCGCGTGCCTCGCGTTCAGGCACGAGACACCGAAACAGATGTGCGCCTGCTCGGTTTCCTTGGTGATGACGTCGAGGCGCCCGGTAGAAGGCGACGTTGCGGCGGGGCGGGAACTCCTGGGTCCCTCGGGCAGTCTCAGGTACTTCTCGACCAGCTCGACAACGGCGTCGTGGTCCACGCTGCCGGCGGCGGCAACGACACAGTTGCCGGTGAGGTAGTGGCGGGTGCGGAACGCTACCGAGGCGCCATGGTCGAAGCTACCGACGGTCTCGCGCCCGCCGAGTATCGGCAGGCCGATGGGGTGCTTGGGCCAGAGAGTGTGCGCGAAGAGCTCGTGGATCCGGTCGTCGGGAGTGTCCTCCATGCGGGCGATCTCCTCGATGACAACCTGCCGTTCCTTCTCGCACGACTCGTCGGCGAGGGACGCGTTGCACACCATGTCGGAGAGCAGCTCTATCGCCGTGGGCAGGTGCTCGTCGATCACGCGCGAGTAGTAACAGGTGTACTCCTTGCTCGTGAACGCGTTGAGTTCTGCGCCGAGACGATCGAAGGTCTCGGAGATGTCGGCGGCCGAGCGAGTCGGGGTCCCCTTGAACATCATGTGTTCCATGAAGTGGGACATGCCTGCTTCCGCGGGGCTTTCGTCGCGGCTGCCGACGGAGAACCACACGCCGAGCGCCACGGACCTCACAGAGTCGAGGGACTCCGTGAGGACCGTGACACCGTTGTCGAGTACGGTTTCGCGATAGAACATCGGCGTGTCCCGCCGCCTAGTGGCGACGGCGCGGCTTGCGATCGCCGCCGCGGTCACCGCCACGGTCGCGGTCCGGCCGGTCGCCGCCGGACGGCTTGCGATCTCCGCCGCCCCCGCCGCCGGACGAAGGGGGCGCTTCGGGCTTGTCGACGCGGTCGAGGCTGATCTTGCCGCGGTCGTCGATGTCGAGCACTTCGACCTCGACCTCGTCACCAACGGAGAGCACGTCTTCGACCTTCTCGACGCGGCCCTTGGCCACGCGCGAGATATGGAGAAGCCCGTCCTTGCCGGGCGTGAGCTCGATGAACGCGCCGAACGCCTGGATGGAGACGACACGGCCCTTGTAGCGCTCGCCGATCTCGGGGACCTTTACGATGAGCTGGATGCGGCGGACCGCCTCCTCGCCACCCTGGTCACGGGAGGCCACGAAGATGGTGCCGTCCTCCTGGATGTCGATCTGGGCGCCGGTCTCCTCCTGGATACCGCGGATGACCTTACCGCCAGAGCCGATGACGTCACGGATCTTGTCGACCGGGATCTTGACGGTGAGGATGCGGGGCGCGAACTGAGAGAGCTCCTCGCGCGGCACGTCGATGGTCTCGATCATCTTGGCGAGGATGTGCGCGCGCCCGGCCTTCGCCTGGTGCAACGCGGTCTCGAGGATCTCGTAGGAAAGACCCTTCGCCTTGTTGTCCATCTGCAGCGCGGTGATGCCGTTCTCGGTACCCGCCACTTTGAAGTCCATGTCGCCGAGGAAGTCCTCCAGGCCCTGGATGTCGGAGAGCACCGCGACGCGGTCACCTTCCTTGATAAGACCCATCGCGATACCGGAGACGGGCGCCTTGATCGGCACACCGGCATCCATCAGCGCGAGCGACGAGCCACAGACAGAGCCCATGGAGCTCGAGCCGTTAGACTCGAGGACCTCGGAAACGATACGAATGGTGTACGGGAACACGTCCTCGGCAGGAAGCACCGGCATGAGTGCGCGCTCGGCAAGTGCGCCGTGTCCGATCTCGCGTCGCTTGGGTCCGCGCATGAAGCCGGTCTCGCCGGTGCAGAACGGCGGGAAGTTGTAGTGGTGCAGGTAGCGCTTGCCCTCGGAGACGTCGATGGTGTCGATGCGCTGCCACTCGGAGAGCATGCCGAGCGTAAGGACGGAGAGCACCTGAGTCTGACCGCGGGTGAAGAGTCCGGAGCCGTGGGCGCGGGGCAGGTAGCCCGCCACGCTCGTGACCTGGCGGATCTCGTCCGTCTTGCGGCCATCGGCACGCTCGCCCTCATCGAGGACCATGTCGCGCATGGTCTTCTTCTCGAGCGCCTTCAGCAGAGCCTTGATGTCCTTGCCGTCTGCGGCGAGCTCTTCCTCGGTGAAGGTGGAGAGTACCTCCTCCTTAACGGCGTAGACGCCGTCCTGGCGGGAGAACTTGTCGGGATTGTGGAGGGCGACGCGCATCTTCTCGGAGCCCGCAGCAAAGACGCGCTCACGCAGGGAGTCGTCGATAGTGTGGATCGGGACTTCCATGGGAGTCGGCTCGGTCTGTGCGACGAAGCGCTCCTGAACGGCGCAGAACTCGGCGATGGCCTCCTGGGCGAAGGTGAGTGCCGCGAGCATGTCGTCCTCGGAAACCTCGTAAGCGCCGGCCTCGATCATGTAGACGGCATCGGGCGAGCCAGCCACCACGAGGTCGAGATCGGATACCTCGAGCTCATCGAAGGTCGGGTTCACGCAGAACTCGCCGTCGACACGCGCGATGCGGACAGCGGCCAGCGGGCCTTCAAACGGGATGCCGGCGACCTTCAGCGCCGCTGACGCACCCATGATGCTGATGACGTCGGGCTGCGAGACCTGATCCGCAGAGAGCACGGTCACGATGATCTGTACCTCGTTGCGGAAGCCGTCGGCAAAGGCCGAGCGCAACGGGCGGTCGATCATGCGGGCGGTCAGGATGGCCTTCTCGCTCGGGCGGGACTCACGCTTGATGAATCCCCCCGGCAGCTTGCCCGCAGCGTACATCCGCTCCTCGAAATCGACGGTGAGCGGGAAGAAGTCCAGGTCTTTGGGGTTCCTGGACGCAGTGGCGGTGACGAGTACGACGGTGTCACCCTGTCGGACGACCACGGCGCCGCCTGCCTGCTTCGCGAGTTCCCCGGTCTCTAGGACGTACTCCTTGCCGTACAGTTCGAAACGTTCGACTATCTTGGACATCTGATCCTACTTCCTCTGCCTCTTCTCTCCACGCCCCTTGCGCGGAGACCTCTACTACCGACGCATCCGGCGACCGGTAGTAAGAAGGCGGGAGAGCTTCCTCCCGCCTCCGGAGTGCCTCTGTGGGTTCTTACCCGCGGATGCCGAGTTCCGCGACGATCGCGCGATACCGCTCGATGTCGGTCTTCTTGAGGTATCCGAGGAGGCGTCGGCGCTGGCCGACGAGCTTGAGCAGGCCGCGCCTCGTGTGATGGTCCTTCTTGTGGGTCTTGAGATGCTCGGTGAGGTCGCGAATGCGCTGGGTAAGCAGCGCGATCTGGACCTCCGGTGAGCCTGTGTCGGCCTCGCCTCTCGCGTGCTGCGAGACGATATCGGCCTTGGTGTCCTTGGACAAGGGCATGCTAGTTCACCTTTCGTTCGTGTCCGCCCCCGTCCGGGGCCCGCGTCGGTGATTCGCGGGTCTCAGGCGAGGGTAAGCGATACAACCTACGTACTGTACCACGGCGACTACGTCGATACCAGCCGAAGCGAAGGCCATCACGAGGTGCGGCGGACCTCTTCGATATCGCGTTTGATGGCGGTTGAGAGCTGCTCGAGGGAGTCGAAGCGCGTTTGCGGGCGCAGTCGTCGGGTGAAGCCGACAGTGAGGTTGCGTCCGTAGAGGTCCTCATCGAGGTCGACCAGGTGGACCTCGAGCCGGTCGTGGGCGCCGGGAAACGTCGGTGGCAGCCCGACCGAGATGGCGGCGGGCCGACTCCGTCCGCCGAACGATGCCCAGCCGGCGTAGACCCCGTCGGCTGGGAGTGCCGCATGCTCCACCGGGAGCAGATTCGCGGTGGGCACGTCAAGGTCACGCACGCCGGCTCCGCGGCCACGGACCACGATGCCCGAGACGCGGTGTTCTCTGCCGAGGAGCGCTGCGGCCCGATCGACCTCACCGCGTAGTACGTGCGTGCGGATGCGGGTCGACGTCACGGGTGCGCCCCCTGATCTGACGAGCTCGTGCGCGACCACGTCGAAACCCGAGTTCCGGCCCGCAGCGCGGAGGGTTTGGACGTTCCCCTCGGCGAAGTGTCCGAATCGGAAGTCGACGCCGACGTGAACCGCGTGAGGTTCGAGTGCAGCGAGCAACACGCGCTCGAGGAAGGACTCCGGCGAGAGCGCGGCGAGATCGGTATCGAACGGGACGACGAGGACACGATCGGCGCCGGCTGCGGCGAGGAATCGGCACTTGTCGGCAAGCGTGAGCAGCTGAGGAGCGGCCGCATCCGGGGTGACTACCTGGTCGGGATCGCGATCGAAGGTCACCGCGACACAGGGTAGCTTCCGCACCGTCCCGTCGGCCGCGGCGTGCCCGATCAGTGCCTGGTGGCCGAGGTGAACGCCGTCGAACACGCCTATCGCGACGACCGCCTCACCTAGCGGCGCCGTATCGCGCTCCCATCGGATCACACCGCTCATCGCCCGATACCCCCCGAGAGGACGACGGAGGGACGCAGCGATGCCCCGTCGGCCGACACGGTATATACCGCGTGGAGGCGATCGCCATCCGCAAGTGCCACCGGTTCGCCCGGTCCGGCGGTACAGAGCGGCCCCGCGAGAAGGGACCCCCCGATCTGCACGCGCGCCACCTCGCCGGAGACGAGTTCGCGCACGGGAAGGGCCAGCGCGGTCACCGGATCGGTGAACAGACCGGCCACGGAGGTTCCCGCCTGGACTACCTCATCGAGAGTGTGGGCGTCCGATAGCGTGAGGGCGCCACTCGCCGTGCGCCTGAGGCCCGCAAGGTGCGCGGCGGTCCCCAGTGCCTCGCCGAGATCGCGGGCGATCGAGCGCAGGTAGGTTCCCTTGGACACGACGAAGCCGGCGTCCCAGACGAGACCGTCGGTGTATTCGATGCCGTGCAGTCGCGCATCGAGGACCTCGATCCGACGCGGCTCGAGGCTCAGAGGCTCGCCCGCACGCGCGGCACGGTGCGCAACGACGCCTCCGCGCTTCACCGCCGAGTATGCGGGTGGAAGCTGGTCATGGGCGCCGATGAGCTCTTGCAGCGCGCTACGCGCGTACTCCGGGTCAGCGAGGGCATCGGGAACGGGAACGACGCGGAGGGGTGCGCCTTCGGCATCGTCGGTCTCGGTCTGCGCTCCGAAGGCGATGCGCGCGTCGTATGCCTTCTCGGCTGCGGTAAGGAACGGTGCGAGCCGCGTGGCCGGCCCGAGGAGAACCACCAGCACTCCGGTTGCGGCCGGGTCGAGAGTGCCCGCGTGGCCCACGCGTCCCTCACCGGTGGAGCGGCGCACCGCGGAGACCACGTCGTGACTGGTCATGCCGGCGGGCTTGTCGACCACCAGGATGCCGGAGATCGCGGTTGCTCCCCGTTGAGTCGGCGTCACGCCTCCTCCCCTCCGGGCAGGTGTGGAAGAACCTGTGCGAGCACCGTGTCGAGATCTCCCTCGAGGGTGAAGCCGGCCGCGGCGGTGTGACCTCCCCCACCCCATCGGCGTGCTACCGCGCTCACGTCGAAGCCGGTCTTGGCACGGAGGTTCACGCGTATCGCGTCGGGGTGGACGCGCAGCAGGAGCGCGACGTCGATGCCTTTGAGCGCCCGAACGGCATCGACGAGGTGCTCGGTCTCCCAGGGATGTGCCCCGGTATCCGGGTAGTCCCCGTCGTCGACCCACGCGTAGGCGACGCGGCCCTCGTTAGCGAGCGTGAGCCTGCCGAGCACGCGCGTCTCGAGTGCGAGAGCGGCAGGCGTGCGGCTCTCGTAGAGCATGCGGTGCGCCTCGGCGGCGTTCGCTCCGGCTTCGAGCATCGCGGCCGCGTCGCGAAGGGCGTCAGGCGAGGTGTTGTCGTACGCGAAGCGGCCGGTGTCGGTCACGAGTGCCACCCAGCAACAGAGCGCCACCTCGGGCGAGGGCTCGAGTTCGAGGGCCCGCAGAAGTCGCCAAACCATCACGCCGGTGGCCGCCGAGGCGGGGTCGGTGAGATTGACCGACCCGAACAGTGCGTTGTCCGGATGGTGGTCCATGACGATCAGCGAACGCGCCGCCGATGCCAGCGGAGCGGCGACACCGAGACGCTCCAGGTTCGGCGTATCGAGCGCGACGAAAACGTCGGGCAGCTCGAGGTCGCCCGCCGGAACGAACAGCGCGAAACCGGGCAGGAACGAGTAGGAGGCCGGTGCCGGCTCCGGGTCCGCAAGGGTCGGTACTGCGGGGATCCCCGCCTCCCGAAGCGCGAGCGTCAGACCGAGTACCGAGCCGACGGCGTCACCATCGGGCTTCACGTGAGCGCATACAGCTACCGATGCGGCTTTGCGTAGCTCGACGGCCACCCGGTGGTATCCGGCCATCAACGGGTCACTCTCCGGTCTCTGCGTCCGCCTCTCCGTCACGCTCCTCGCGCAGGGAAGGTGGGACTTCCTTCAGGGCCTCGGCGATCCGCATCCCCTCGTCGACCGAGCGGTCGATATGGAAGCGCAGCTCGGGGGTGAAGCGGAGCGTGATGCGCTGTCCGAGCAGCGAGCGGATGCGTCCCTTGGCCGACTCGAGTCCGTCGAGCATCTCGGCGTAGCGTTCCGGCCCGCCATGAGTGATGACGTAGATGTTGGCGACCATCAGGTCGGAGCTCACCTCCGCCGAGGTGACCGTGACGAGATCGAGGCGGGGGTCGGAGACCTCCTCGGCGAGGATGATCGCGATGGCCTCCCGCACGGTCTCGTTGACCTTGCGAGTCCGAGGCGTCTGCTTCACGTTCGCCCCCTACTCCTCGCGGGCGACTTCGACGATCTTGAATGCCTCGACGACGTCGCCCTCCTTGATGTCCTGGAAGCCGTCGATGCTCAGACCACACTCGTATCCGGAGCGCACGGACTTGACGTCGTCCTTGAATCGGCGCAACGAACCGAGTTTGCCTTCGTAGATGACGGTGCCATCGCGAACGATCCGGACCTTCTCGTCGCGGGTGATCTCGCCCTCCTGGACATAGCAGCCTGCGATAACGCCCATCTTGGGAACCCGGAACAGCTCGCGGATCTCGACGCGTGCGGTGTCCTCTTCGTGGAACTCGGGTGCGAGCATGCCCACCCGCGCGGCGTTGATGTCCTCGATCGCCTGGTAGATGACCCGGTAGAGCCTGATGTCGACGCTCTCCTTCTCGGCGAGCGACTTGGCCTTTGGCTCCGGACGAACGTTGAAGCCGATGATGATGGCGTCGGACGCGTCGGCGAGCATCACGTCGGTCTCGGTGATGGCACCGACCGCCGAGTGGATGACGTTGATGCGCACCTCGGTCTGGTCCATCTTGTCGAGCGCGTCTTTGAGCGCCTCGATGGAGCCCTGGACGTCAGCCTTGACCACAAGGTTGAGGTCCTTGAGTTCCCCCTCCTGGATGCGCGCGAACAGATCGTCGAGTGACACGTGCACCTTCTTGCCCTGGTCGAGCAGACGTTGCTTGAGCGCCCGCTCCTCTGCGAGGTGACGGGCGTCGCGCTCGTCGGCGAAGATGCGGAACTCGTCACCCGCGGAGGGGACGCTGCCCAGGCCGAGGATCTCGACGGGATCGGCGGGAGCAGCGGAATCGACGATATCGCCGAGCGGGTTCACGAGGGCGCGCACGCGGCCGTGAGTGGTGCCGGCGACGATGGAGTCTCCGACCTGGAGGGTGCCGCGCTGGACGAGGACGGTCGCAACCGGGCCGCGACCCTTATCGAGCTTGGCTTCGATGACGATGCCCGACGCGTTGGCCCTGGGATTCGCCTTGAGTTCGAGGACGTCGGCCTGGAGCAGGATCATCTCGAGAAGCTCGTGGATGTTGAGGCGCTGCTTGGCGGAGACGTCGACGAAGATGTCCTTCCCGCCCCAGGCCTCGGGAACGATGTCGTGCTCGGTGAGCTCCTGCCGGACACGGTCGGGGTTAGCGCCGTCCTTGTCGATCTTGTTGACGGCGACGATGATCGGCACGCCTGCGGCCTTCGCGTGGTGGATGGCCTCCACGGTCTGGGGCATCACGCCGTCGTCGGCCGCAACGACCAGGACCGCGACGTCGGTGACCTTGGCGCCGCGTGCCCGCATGGCTGTGAATGCCTCGTGGCCCGGGGTATCGATGAAGGTGACCTGCTTGCCGTCGTGAAACACCACGCTCGCACCGATGTGCTGCGTGATGCCGCCTGCCTCGGTCTCGGCCACACCGGTCTCGCGGATGGCGTCGAGGAGCGAGGTCTTGCCGTGATCGACGTGACCCATGACGGTGACGACCGGCGGACGCGGCTCGAGGTCCTCGGGCTCGTCCACGAACACGAACCCGGTCTCTTCCTCGGGGCTCACGACGACTACCTCGCGGCCCAGATCGTCGGCGATCAGTTCGACGATGTCGCTCATCATCGGCTGGTTCACGGTAAGCGGAGTGCCGAGCAGCATCAGGCGCTTGATGATCTCGGTCGAAGGAACGCCGAGCGCGTCGGCGAACTCGCCGACGGTCACGCCTTCGGTGACCGTGATGAGCTCGCCTTCGCCCACCTCGACAGGCGCGGCAGTCGGAGTGGCCGTAGCGGCCTCCTCCTCCGCGTGGCGCTGGCGCTTCTCCTTGCGCTTCTTGCGCTTGCCGGTCTCGGTCTGTGCAGCGGCGACAGCCTGCTTCGCCTCTTCGATGATCTTCGAGCGCGACACTTCCTCGGCCTGCTTGGCCATCTGGCGGTAGCGGTCCTCCTCGCTCTTCTCGAGCTTCGGGGACTCCTCGGCCTCGCGCTTGGCGCGCTCGGCTGCCTCGGCAGCGTGGCGTGCGGCTTCCTCGGCCTCGGTCCGGTGACGCTCCTCTTCGGCAGCGTGGCGTGCGGCTTCCTCGGCCTCGGCGACCCTGCGAGCCTCCTCGGTGATTCGTGCAGCCTCTTCGCGGCGGGCCCGTTCCTCCGCCTCGGCGGCGCGGCGCTCCTCCTCGGCTGCCCTCACTGCGGCTTCCTCGGCCTCCCGCTTGGCGGCTTCCTCGGCCTCGGCTTTCAGGCGCTCGGACTCGAGTGCGGCCTGACGCTCGGCGATGAGCGGCCCGAGGTCCTTGCGGATCTTGTCGACATAGGCCTCGACCAGGGTTGAGGCGTGGTTCTTCGCGGGTATCTTCATGGCCTGGAGATGCTCGAGCAACTCCTTGGAGGTCATGCCGAACTCCTTGGCGAGTTCGTGGACTCTCATGCTGGGCATACGGTCACCGTCCTTGCTGCGAGGCTGCCATGCCGGAAAGCAGGGCCTCGAGGTCTCGTCTCAGTCGGTCGAGGTCGTCGTCGTGCAGGTGGACACGCAAGGCGGCATCGAAGCGCCTCCGCACGACCGCCGCGTCGAAGCATTCGACGCGTGGACACACGTACGCCCCGCGGCCGTTCGCCTTCCCCGAGGGATCGAGGTCGACATGGCCGTCGCTCGCACGCACGACGCGTACGAGGGAGCGCTTCTCATCGGCGCGGCCGCAGCCGACGCAGGTGCGCGTCGGTGTCTTGCGCGTACGTGTCACGTCGCGGCGCCCTCCTTCTCGTGGATGCCACAGTACATGCTGCCGGGGCGTGCTTTGTTGCGGCAGCGAAGCCCAGAGCTGGTCACCGCGGCGCAACGGCCGTCCGACTCTTCGTCGGCGCCGCCGCCCTCACCACCCGGAGCGTGGCTTGCGATCCCGGCCTGTGCCGCCTGCGCCTGGCTCTTGATGTCGATGCGCCAGCCGGTGAGCTTCGCGGCGAGCCGGGCGTTCTGGCCCTCCTTGCCGATGGCGAGCGAGAGCTGGTCCTCGGGCACGATGACCGTTGCGATGTGGTTGTTCTCGTCGATCAGCACGTTCGTGACCTTCGCCGGCGAGATCGAATTGGCGACATACGTCGCCGGCTCGTCGGCCCACGGGATGACGTCGATACGCTCACCACGCAGCTCGCTCACGATCATGCGCACGCGGCTGCCCTTGGGGCCGACACACGCGCCGACCGGATCGAGACCGGACTCACGGCTCGAAACCGCCACCTTCGACCGCATGCCCGGTTCGCGCGCCACGCTCTTGATCTCGACGATCCCGTCGTAGATCTCGGGAACCTCAAGCTCGAAGAGCCGGCGGATGAGGCCGGGGTGAGTGCGGGAAACGACGATCGAGGGCTCTGTAGAGGTCTTGCGAACCTCGATGATATACGTCTTGAGGCGCTGGTTGTGGTCGTATCGCTCGTTCGGGGGCTGCTCGGCGGGGGGCAGCAGTGCTTCGACACCCTCGCGGAGCTTGATGAGCGTGTAGCGGCTGTCGGACTGCTGGACCGTCCCGGTCACACTCTCCCCGACTCTGTCGGAGTACTCCTCGTAGATCTTCTCGCGTTCCGCCTCGCGTATGGAAGACATGATGACGTTCTTGGCAGCTTGCGCCGCGATGCGCGAAACGTCCGCCGGGGTTATGTCCCGCTCCTCGAACTCGGGTTCCTCCTCGGTGCCTCCGATCGGCACGAGCTCGTAGACGTAGATGCGCCCGGTCTCGCGGTCGATCGTAACGCGCGTGTCGTTCTCGAGGTCGAGTATGCGGCGGTACGTGGCAGCAAGCTGCTGCTCGAGCCGGTCGAGCATCTCGTACTCGTCGATGTTCTTCTCGCGTGCGAGCTGGCGCAACGCCTCCATGAGTTCAGAGCTCATCGCTCACAACCGCCTTTCCCGTGTCCGAAGTCCACTTCGCCCTTCAGCCGTGCGGTTCGCACGTTGCCGAAGGGGATGAGGACGGGTGTTCCCTCCATGTCCAGCACGACATCGTCGTCCTGGACACCGGTGATGACACCGGTGAATCTCGTGTGCCCGTCGATCGGGCGTGTCTTCACGGTCGCGGTCGAGCCCGCGAACCGCTCGAAGTCTGCCAGCCTGCGCAGCGGGCGATCGATACCCGGCGATGAGACCTCGAGGGTGTAGGCGTGCTCGAACGGATCGAGTTCGTCGAGGAGTGCGGTGATCCACCCGTTCGCCTCACAGATCGTATCGAGTCCGATCCCGCCTTCCCGATCGAGGAAGATGCGGAGGGTCGGCTGTGTATGGGCGCCCGCGAGCTCCACGGCGACGAGCTCAAGACCGTGGTGTGCCACAGCAGGCGCAAGTGCCGCCTCGAGGCGCTCCTCGAGTTCCCGTGTCACGTACCGACCTCCTTCCAGACGAAAAGAAGCGGGGGTTACCCACTTCTCGCAGGACACGCTGTAGACCCCAACGATTCTAACACACGCACGGGTAAGGGCAAGGAGAGCGGGGGCGTCCCTTTGCAGGTAGGGTACGCCGGGAAGACTCCGCGGGCGGGCGTCAGGCGAAGTGCTTCCGCTGCGCTTCTATGCGTGCCGCCAGGCCGGCTACGGCCTCCTCGATGGGAACCTCGGTGCGCTCGCCGGTGGCCCGCTCCTTGACCTCGACGACCCCGGAGGCGACGCCGCGCTTACCGACGACGATCTGGAACGGGTAACCGACAAGGTCCGCGTCGGCGAACTTCACGCCGGCACGCTCGTCGCGATCGTCGATAAGGGTCTCGACACCGGCGGCGGCCAACTCGCGCCAGATGCGCTCGGCGATCGGCCACACGGCTTCGTCGTCCACCGAGAGTGGCACGACCACGGCCTCGAGGGGGGCCACAGACATCGGCCAGACGATGCCGGCGTCGTCGTGGTGCTGTTCGATAACCGCGGCCAACGAGCGCGTGATGCCGACTCCGTAGCAACCCATGACGAAGGGCTGCTCGCTACCGTCTTCCGCGGTGAAGGTGGCGTCCAGCGCTTCCGAGTACTTCGTCCCGAGCTGAAAGACCTGGCTGACCTCGATGCCGCGGGCGCTTTCGACGGTCCCTCCGCACACCGGACAGCCATCACCCGGTTCGGCCACGACCAGGTCCGCCCACTCTGAGACCTCGAAGTCCCGGCCCGGCATGGCTCCAATCAGGTGGTAGTCGTCTTCGTTGGCTCCGACACCCCATGCCACCTCGTCGCGCAGCGAACTGTCGGCGACCACGAGCGTGCCGGCAGGCGGGGAAACCGGACCGAGGGAGCCTTTGGGTATCCCGTAGGCGGTGAAATCTCCCTCGTCGAGAAGCTCCACCCCGGGCACTGCACGGCCGGCCTTCAGCGGGTTGAGTTCGCGGTCCCCCGGAACGCAGAAGTACACGAGCGTGCCGTCGCCGGTCTTGCCCGCCATCGTCTTGACGGTGTCGTGTCCCGGGATGCCGAGGAATCCGGCGAGCTCCGCGATCGTGCGGATGTCGGGTGTGTGCACGCGCTCCACCGGCCGGGACTCCGTGACGCCCGGTGTCCTCGGAACGACGGTCGACGCGGCCTCGACGTTTGCCGCCCAACCGCACTCGCAGAAGACGAGCGCCGCCTCCCCTGTCTCGGCGAGGGCCATGAACTCGGTGGTGACCGAGCCACCGATCTGGCCGGAGTCGGCCTCTACCGGGCGGTAGACGAGCCCGAGGCGCTCGCAGATGCGTCCGTACGCGCGCGCCTGGTCGTCGTAGTGCTCCTGCAGCGACTCCTGCGAGTCGTGGAAGGAGTACGCGTCTTTCATGATGAACTCGCGCCCGCGCAGGAGTCCGAAGCGGGGACGCATCTCGTCGCGGAACTTCAAGTTGATCTGATAGAGGGAGAGTGGCAGGTCCCGGTAGGAGCGTATCTCGCCCCTGACGAGGGCCGTGATGATCTCCTCGTGGGTGGGCCCGAGACAGAACTCGCGACCCTGGCGGTCGTGGAGCCGTGCCAGCTCCGGGCCGTACGCATCCCAGCGGCCCGAGTCCTTCCAGAGCTCAGCGGGCTGAACGAAGGGAAGAAGCAGTTCCTGAGAGCCGATCGCGTCCATCTCCTCGCGAACGATCTGCTCGATCTTCCGCACGCTGCGCCACCCGAGTGGCAGGAAGGTGTAGATGCCGGCCGCGGCCTTGCGGATGAGACCCGCTCTCAGCAGGAGACGGTGCGAGGCGATCTCGGCCTCAGCGGGGTCTTCCTTCAGCGTGGGAACGTGGAGTCCGCTCATGCGCAGTGCGACGGTCATGGGGCTCTCTCTTCCGGTGCGGCGGATACGGCCGGTGACGCGCGGTTGGCGTCGGGTGACAGGATAGCGCATGCGACGCTAGCGTCGGGCGCCTACTCCGCCTCGAGCGCGTCGATCTCGTGCATGAGCGCATCGACGATCTCGGCCTCGGGGACCTTGCGGAGCGGGCGGCCCTTGGCGAACAGGACGCCGACGCCCTTGCCTGCAGCAACGCCGATGTCTGCCTCGCGTGCCTCACCCGGGCCGTTGACCACGCAACCCATGACGGCCACCTTGAGGCCGGATCGGCGGCCCTTCAAGCGTCGCTCCACCTCACATGCGATCGGAATGAGGTCGATCTCGCACCGTCCGCACGTCGGACAGCTCACGAGTTCGGGCGAGCGGCGCCTGATGTCGAGCGCGGCGAGGATCTCCCATCCCACGAGGACCTCGTCCACAGGATCGGCGGTAAGCGAGACCCTGAGCGTGTCTCCAATGCCCTCGGCGAGCAGGATGCCGAGCCCCACGCTCGACTTCACCGTTCCCGCGAGCGAGGTCCCGGCTTCGGTGACGCCGATGTGGAGGGGGTACGGGAGCTGATCGGCGAGTGCGCGGTACGCATCGACGGTGGACGAGACACTCGAGGCTTTGGCGGACACCACGATGTCCGCGAACCCCCGCCCCTCGAAGTGCTCGCAGAACGCGACGGCGCTCGCGACCAGCTTCTCGGCGAGCGGCCAGTCGCGGTCGCGGTACTGTTCGGCGAGAGAGCCTGCGTTGACACCGATGCGGATGGGTATCCCCGCCTCCCCCGCCGCCTCGATCACCGCGTCGACCCTGTCCATGGAGCCGATGTTTCCCGGGTTGATGCGCAGCTTGGCGGCGCCCCGGCGTGCAGCCTCGATGGCGATGGTGTGGTCGAAGTGAACGTCGGCGACGACCGGCAGCTGCGATGCGTCGCACACGGCCGCAAAACCGTCGAGCGCTTCGGAGCGGGGTATCGCCACCCGGACGATCTCGCAACCCGCTTCCGCGAGCGCGGATATCTGGGCAAGCGTCGCGGCAGGATCCTTCGTGTCCGTCGTGGTCATCGACTGGATCGTCACCGGAGCGCGTCCGCCGATCGGCACCCCTCCCACCATCACCGGGCGGGTCTCACGCCTCTCGGACATCGGTCTGCCTCCTCGGCTCAGCCCTCGATGAAGTATCGCACCACGTCAGCGTACATGAGGTACCCGATGAGGGAGAAGAGCAGGATGGCCCCTGAGAGGCTCAGGCCGAGCGAGAAGCGACGTCCGAGCGGACGGCGGGTAACGGCCTCGACGAGTTCCATGGCGACCTTTCCGCCGTCGAGTGGGGGTATCGGCAGGATGTTCATGACTCCGAGGGAGAGCGATAGCAGCGCGACGATCCACGCGTAGCTCAGGGGCCCGCTGCGGGCTGCCTCGGCGACCTCGACCGTGATGCCGACGATGCTCCGCGCTCCTTCAACCGACTCCTGGAAGGTCTCGGGTGAGAAGAATCGCCCGATCGCCATGAATACCAGGCCCGTCAGGCGTACGCTCTCGATCGCCGCTTCACCGATACTCGGGTTGACGTGTTCGACGTCGGAGACGACTCCGAGGATAGGGGCGCCCTGCTCTGACTCGCCGACGACGGCAAAGGTAGTTCGGGTGTCGTCGGCACGCACGTAGGCGATCTCGGTGCTGTCGCCCGGGTCCATCCTCGAGATGGCGGTGGTAAGCGCCATCCAGTCGGGCACCTCCTTGCCGTCGATGGCGGTGATGCGATCGCCGGCACGCAGGCCGGCCTCGGCGGCACCCGAGCCAGGCGCAACGTCGTACAGGGTGAGGGACTGCGTGTAGTAGCCCCAGACACCGAGAACGGTGGTGAACACGAGGAGCGCGGTGAGCAGGTTCGCGACCACGCCCATGACAAGAACGGTGATACGCTTGGGCTTGGAGAGCGCGCGGTACGTCACCGAGCGTGCACGGTCGAGCAGTTCGAACGCATCGGCATCCGGGTCGGCCTCGAGCGCGGCGAGATACGAGACCTCGTCGTCTGTGGCCGCCTCGAGCGCGCCCCAGTCTGCCAGTGTCGCGAGCAGCCTGGAAGCGTGATCGATATCGACGCCGATGTCGGCGGCGAGGCGGTTGGCATCGGTTCGCCCTGCGAGCGTGGCGGCCTTGAGCGCCGGAGCGAGGAGCGGATCCTCCGGCCCGGGCTCCATGCCCGCGATCCGGACGTATCCTCCGAGCGGGATGGCGGTGATGCCGAACGCCGTACCGCTGCGACCGCGGAACCTGATGGCGGGGCCGGGCAGTCCGATCATGAACTCGTGGACCTTCACGCCGAACGCGCGTGCGGCGAGAAAGTGACCCCCTTCGTGGATAACGACGAGGATCGAGAAGGTCAGAACACCCCAGAGTATGGTCGAACCGGCTTCCGTCATGGACGTCCTTTCAGATCTGCATCACGGTTTGCCCGCTGCCGGAGAAGTGCAAAGAGCGCGCCAGCGGTGATTCTAGAGCGCGTCGCTCGCCATCGAGCGCGCCCAGCGGTCGACGGTCTCCACTTGCTCTACGGATTCGAGACGTTCGGTGTCGTGGGCCGACATAACCGTCTCCACGACCCGGTCTATGTCGACGAGCGAGCATTCGCCGCCGAGAAACGCCGCGACCGCGACCTCGTTGGCCGCGTTCATGACCGCGGGAAGCGTGCCGCCCTCTCGTCCCGCAGCAAGGGCGAGCGCGAGACACCGGAACGTCTCGAGATCGGGTGGCTCGAAGTCGAGCGAACCGAGGGTCGTGAAGTCGACCGGACCGACCAGTGAGCTCCACCGCCGGGGGTGGCTGAACGCGTACTGGATCGGGATGCGCATGTCTGTGGCGCCGAGGTGCGCCTTAACCGATCCATCGGAGAACTCGACCATCGAGTGGACGCACGATTGCGGGTGCACGACCACGGAGATGCGGTCGTAGTCGATGGCGAACAGGTGGTGGGCCTCGATCGCCTCGAGCCCCTTGTTCATGAGGGTCGCCGAGTCGATGGTGATCTTCGGACCCATCGCCCAGGTGGGGTGAGACAAGGCTTGTTCGACGCTGACGTCCGCGAGGTATGAGCGGTCACGCCCGCGGAACGGGCCCCCCGAGGCGGTGAGCCAGATGCGGGCGACGTCACGCGCGTCCTCACCGAGGAAGCACTGGAAGATGGCGGAGTGCTCGGAGTCGACCGGAAGGATGCTTCCCGGTCGGGCAAGTGCGGTCACGAGCTCGCCACCGACCACCAGCGACTCCTTGTTCGCCAGTGCGAGTCGCTTGCCCGAGGCGAGGGCAGCCACCGTGGCACGCAGGCCGGAGGCCCCGACGAGCGCGTTGAGGACGAGGTCGACCTCAGGATGGGAGGCGAGCGCCTCCACCGCCCCGGGTCCCGAGCCGACGTCCATGCCGGGCAGCGCCTCAGCGGCGATGCGGGCAGCATCCTCGTTCGCGAGGGCGACCGCAGCGGGTCGGAACTGCGTTGCCTGGGTCGTCAGTGTCCGGTGGTCGGAGTTGGCCGCGAGCGCCACCACACGGACCCGCTCGGGCGCGCGCTCGGCCACGTCAAGTGCCTGGCGACCGATGGACCCGGTGGATCCCAGGATCGCGACACGCACGATGTCGCTCATCGGATGCCTCCCGCAAGCAGCGCGTAGTACGCGACGAGGCTCACCAGCAGCAGGCTGTCGATGCGGTCGAGCATGCCACCGTGACCCGGGAGCAGCTGACCGGAGTCCTTGACGCCAACCTCGCGCTTGATACGGGATTCGAACAGGTCTCCGGTAAGGGCGGCTACCGCGACCGCCACGCCGATGACGAGCAGGAACTCCGTGCGCGGGGCCACGTCGACAACGAGCGGGAGAGCCAGCCAGACCGCAACCGTTCCCATCAGGCCGGCGATGAAGCCCTCCCAGGACTTGTTGGGGGAGATGCGGGGCGCGAGTTTGTGCGATCCGATAAGCGAGCCCACGAAGTACGCCAGGACATCGCTCGCCCAGACACTCACGAGGAGTACAAGCACGAGCATCACGCCGTCCTCAAGTGAGCGAACGAGGACGAGATGCGCGAGCGCGAATCCGATGTAGAGCGCTCCGAACACAACCACGGCTGTGTCGGAGATCCTCAGGTTCGTGAAGGCGACGTGCCAGATGAGCGAGGCGACCAGGAGCACGGTCATCACGGCGAGGATTCCCGGCAGTCCGAGGGCCACTGCAGCCAGTGGCATCGCCACCACTGCGGCGAGCCCGCAGAATTCGGCGAGTGTCCTGCGCTCGCGCCGTGTGATGCGATAGAGCTCGGACAGCGCGAGTCCTCCGAAGAGCGCGAGCAGCAAAGCAAGGCCGAGGGCGCCCCCGAAGGCGATCGTTCCAAGCAGGACCAACCCGTAGAGGACGCCCGTTACCACCCTGGCGCCGAGAGACGAGAAGGACTTCCGCTTGTCCGGGGTGCCGTTCACCACTCATCGCCCTCCGAAACGGCGGTCGCGAGCCTGGTAGTCGGCGACCGCACGAAGCAGCTCGTAGCGATCGAAGTCGGGCCAGAGGGTATCGGTGACCCAGATCTCGCTGTAGGCGATCTGCCAGAGGAGGAAGTTCGAGACCCGCATCTCGCCGCTCGTACGCACCAGCAAGTCCGGATCGGGAACATCGGGAAGGTAGAGCCTTGAGGCAACGGTTTCCTCGCCGATGGCCTCCGGGTCGAGTTCGCCGGCGGCGACCTCGGAGGCGATGATCCGTGCGGCATGTGCGATCTCGGCTCTGCCACCGTAGTTGAGGGCGACGATCAGGGTGAGCGAGGTGTTGTCCGCGGTTCGCTCGACAGTGCTGCGAAAGGCCTCGGCGGTGTCGGCGGGCAGTGCGTCGAGATCCCCGGTCACGAGCACGCGGACGCCCATGGCCTCGAGGTTCGAGAGTTCACGCTCGAGCACCTCGATGAAGAGCCGCATGATGCCGGACACCTCGTCCGCGGGGCGCGACCAGTTCTCCGAGCTGAACGAGTAGATCGTCAGGAAGTCCATGTCGAGTTCGACCGCAGCGGCGATAAGCTCCCTGACAGCCTTCGCTCCGGCCCGGTGGCCAGCTACGCGCGGAAGGTTCCGTGCTGCAGCCCACCTGCCGTTACCGTCCATGATGACGGCCACGTGGCGTGGAACGCGCTCGACGTCGAGCCGGGCGAGAAGCTCGGGCCCGGGAGCACCCTGGAAGAACCGGGCGCACGAATCCGGTGACGGGGCCAAGGCCCTCAGACCTCCATGATCTCGGCTTCTTTGCGCTTGAGAGCCTCGTCGACCTGGGCCACGTGCGCATCGGTGGTCTTCTGTATCTCCGCCTCGGCACGGTGGAGGTCGTCCTGGCTGATCTGCCCCTCGCGCTCGGCCTTCTTGAGCTTCTCGTTGGCATCCCGGCGGATGTTGCGCACGGCGACCCGTGCCTCCTCCGCATAGTTCTTGCAGAGCTTGACGAGCTCCTTGCGGCGCTCCTCGGTGAGCGGCGGGAAGGGCAGGCGGATGACCTGGCCGTCGTTCGCGGGGTTCAGACCGAGATCGGAGCCGAGGATCGCTTTCTCGATCGCCTTGATCGCCGTCTTGTCGTACGGCTGTATGACGAGAAGTTGCGGCTCCGGGACCGTGATGGTGGCGATCTGCATCAACGGGGTGGAGACGCCGTAATAGTCGACGAGGACCTTCTCGAGGATCGCACCGGATGCCCGGCCGGTGCGCACGGTCGAGAACTCATGTCCGAGTGCTGAGATCGATTTGTCCATGTGCTCCGCTGTGTCTTTGACGATCTCCTTGATCATGTGTGGTCTCCCCTCACGATCGTGCCGACAGGCTGGCCCATGAGCGCCCGTTCGATATTGCCCTCGGTCTCCATATTGAACACGAGTATCGGCAGGTCGTTATCCATGCAGAGCGAGATGGCGGTGTTGTCCATCACCTTCAGCCCGCGGTTGAGAACCTCGATGTAGGGCAGCTCGTCGAACTTGACGGCATTCGGGTTCTTCAGCGGGTCGTCATCGAACACACCATCGACCTTGGTGGCCTTCATGATGCACTCCGCGCCGATCTCGAGCGCCCGGAGTGCCGCGGTCGTGTCGGTTGTGAAGTACGGATTGCCCGTGCCGGCTGCGAAGATGACGACCCGACCCTTCTCGATGTGACGGATCGCTCTGCGGCGGATATACGGTTCGGCGACCGCCTGCATCTCGATGGCGGACATCACTCGGGTGAAGACGGAGTGTCGCTCCAGCGCGTCCTGGAGCGCGAGAGAGTTCATCACCGTGGCAAGCATGCCCATGTAGTCTGCTTGGGCGCGATCCATCCCCGATGAAGCGGCCGCGAGACCGCGGAAGATATTGCCGCCCCCCACCACGATAGCCACCTGGACCCCGGCCGCATTCACGGTGCGGATCTGACGGGAGAGCGACTCGAGCACCGCGGGGTCGATACCGTAGCCGGCATCGCCCATGAGAGCTTCACCGGACAGCTTCAGCAGGACGCGTTTGAACCGGTACTCGCTCACGCCTCTCCCCTCTCGCCAGGTACTTAGTGCTCAGGCACATCCCCTACAGCATACAGCACGCGGGCCGGCACTTGGGGGTGCCGACCCGCGTCGTCATACGGCGGTTACCCGCGGCATGTGCTCTGCTGTCTACTCGGCAGAAGCGGTCTCGCCGAGAACGAAACGCTCGAACCGCACCACCGTGATCTCGGTGCCGAGAGTCTTCGCGGTGGAGTGGACGTACTGCTTGACGGTGACATCCGGGTCCTTCACGAAGGCCTGCTCGAGAAGACAGACCTCCTTGTAGTACTTCTCCAGCCGTCCGGTGGCGATCTTCTCCTGGATCTGCTCGGGCTTGCCGGACTCGGCTGCCTGGGCCTTGTAGATCTCCATCTCGTGGGCAACGACGTCAGCCGGCACCTCATCGCGGTTCACCGAGATCGGGGCCGCCGCGGCGATCTGCATGGCGACGTCCTTGGACAGTGCGGCGAAGCCCTCGGAGGCGGCTGCGCCGGCGTCACCGGCGGCGATCTCCACCATGACGCCGATGTTTCCGACGCCGTGGATGTAGACGGCGATCGCGCCGGCATCAGAGGCCAGCTCGTAGCGCGCAAGACGGCTGATGCCCATGTTCTCGCCGAGCTTGCCGACGGTCTCGCCGAGGAACTGCTCGACGGTGACCTCGGGACGGGCCGAGTACTCCTGCGCGAGCAGCGCGGGAACGTCGGCGGGCGCGGCGACGGCGATATGGTTCGCGATGTCGCTCACGAACGTCTTGAAGTCGGCGTTGCGGGCGACGAAGTCGGTCTCGCAGTTCACCTCGACGAGGACGCCGGTGCGAGCGTCATCGGCAACGATGCCGCCGATGACACCCTCGTTCGTGGCGCGGTCGGCCTTCTTGGCCAACGCGGCCAGACCCTTGGTGCGCAGAACGTCGATGGCGGCGTCCGTGTCGCCGTCGACCTCTGCAAGGGCCTTCTTGCAGTCCATCATGCCTGCGCCGGTGCACTCGCGCAGTTCCTTGACCATCTTGGCGGTGATATCAGCCATCTCGGCTACCTCCAGGAAACGATATCGGTGTGCGGGTCTGTGTGCGAGGCGAGACTACTCGGCAGCGGGGGCCGGAGTCTCTTCCGCGGTCTCGGGCGCCGGAACCTCTGCGGGAGTCTCCGCAGCGGCTTCGACCGGCTCGGTCACCGCGGGGGCCTCGGCGGGAGCGTCGACAACTGCCGGCACCGGACGTTCGGCAGTCTCGCCGACGCGCGGGCCCTCGAGGCCGGCGCGACCTTCGATGACCGCGTCCGCGATGACTCGCGACATCAGCGTGACGGAACGGATAGCGTCGTCGTTACCGGGGATGATGTAGTCGATCTCATCGGGGTCGGCGTTGGTGTCGGCAAGCCCGATGATCGGGATCCGCAGGCGGCGCGCCTCGGCGACAGCGATCGTTTCACGCTTGGTATCGATCACGAAGACCGCCGAGGGCAGGCTCTTCATTTCGCGGATACCGGAGAGGTTGCGCTCGAGCTTGTCGCGCTCCTTGCCGAGGAGCAGCTGCTCCTTCTTGGGCAGTGAGGCCATGACGCCGTTCTCTTCCATGGTCTCGAGCTCGACGAGGCGATCGATACGGGTGCGCATGGTGACGAAGTTGGTCAGCATGCCGCCGAGCCACCGCTGGTTGACGTACGGGCTGCCGGAGCGCTCGGCCTCAGAGGCGATGGGCTCCTGGGCCTGCTTCTTGGTGCCGACGAACAGAACGTGGTCTCCCCGCGCGGTGAGGTCGCGGACGAACTGATACGCCGTGTCCAGTTCGCGTAGCGTACGCTGCAGGTCGAGGATGTAGATCCCGTTGCGCTCCGTGAAGATGTAGGGCTTCATCTTCGGGTTCCAGCGCCGGGTCTGGTGTCCGAAGTGGACACCGGCCTCGAGAAGGCTCTTCATCGAGACAACGGACAT
>Ga0114946_10000231_pt1 | contig 35385 bp, 33 predicted proteins | sample WalLakDeSediment_FD_88676 | JGI IMG/M metagenome (GOLD analysis project Ga0114946, IMG submission 88676) | Lake sediment microbial communities from Walker lake, Nevada to study Microbial Dark Matter (Phase II) - Walker Lake 11/02/13 Deep Sediment | ecosystem: Environmental > Aquatic >... | reverse complement strand
GAGGTGGAAGAACTCATCCTGGGCCCGCTCCGTTCCCGAGAGATCCTGGACGCCGTTGACCAGCAGAAGATCCGTCGACCACCAGCGCTCCCTCCATGCCCCCGCCACCCCTGCCGACAGGGCGTGGATGAAATCCTGGGCGAACTCGCTCACAGACACGAAAGCTACGAGCTTCTCATCACCCTGGGGGGGGCGGCTTCGGCCGGTAGCTTCCAACAGGACGCGGGCCGCCACACCGTCGAGGCTCCAGATGTACAGTGGGCTGTATTCCGGCCGGTCGGTCTTCACGAGCTGTTCGGCAGCCCGGACGACAAGGTGCGGGAGGTCGGGTGAGAGGGATTCGAGACTCGGACCCTCCGGAACCTTCGGGAAGGGCCTCGCCCGTTCCTGCGCCGAGGCCAGCAGTGCCTCTGCCTCCTCCAGGCGCTCAGGATCCCGAAGAACGCCGTAGGCCGCCTCCGGCCACGGATTTCCCACTTCTTCGAGGCGATCCCTGATCTCCTTCAGGCGCCGGATGGTCTCTCGAAACGCCCGCACCACCTGCCGTGGGTCCTCCGGGGGGCTGTCCTTATGCATCAAGCGCCGGAGGCGGTCGGCTTTGAACTCTTCCGCCTCCACTTCCTCGGCGGTCTCCCGGAGGAGCTTGCGCCACGGGAGCTCTCTAGCCTCCACCTGGGCCGCCACGGTGCTGGAGAGCTCATCCAGGAACCGGTTTCCCTCCGTGGCATGCGGACTCGCCGCCGGTTTCTGCCTGCCGAACAGGAGAGCCGCCTCTTCCGGTTCCACCCGTCGCCCTTCCAACTCCTGGATAGCCAGAACCCGGTTCAGGGCTCCGTTGAGCTCCCTGACATTCCTGAAGGCGATCCGGCCGATGATGTCTGCCACCTCGGGGTGGAGGGGCTGACCGCGAGCCTCCGCCTTCTTCCTGATAATGGCCACTCGGGTCTCGTATTCGGGAGCGCCGATGTCCACCAGCAGCCCCCCCTCGAACCTGGAGCGAAGCCGGGCGTCCAGGCCGTCGATCTCGGAGGGTGGACGGTCACTCGTAAGGACCACCTGCCTTCCCTCCCCCGCCAGCACGTCCAGGGTCCTGAGGAGCATCTCCTGGGCCTCGGTCTGCCCCGTAAGGAATTGCACGTCGTCCATGAGGAGGACGTCCAGGGCGTCATACCGGGCCCGTACCCCTCCCGCATTCTCACTCTCCAGAGCCTGGGCAAGTCTCGCCAGGAAGCCCTCCAGCGTCTCGTACTCCACCCTGATGTCGGGGTGGTGCCTGGCAGCATGATGGGCGATGGCCCCGAGGATGTGGGTCTTTCCCAGACCCGAGGAAGCATAGAGGAACAGGGGATTGTAGCTGGACCCCGGATTTTCGGCCGCACGCCGGGCTGCCGCAGAGGCCAGCCGGTTGGCCGGACCCACTACGAAGTGCTCGAACGTGAACCGCGGATCCAGATCAGGCATTATCCGTCCGACCCCCTGGCCCAGCTGACAACGGAGGCCATGTCCGGGGGGAGGGGGGCGTGGAACCGCATCTCCTCCCCCGATATGGGGTGGCGGAACCAGAGGTCCGACGAGTGGAGCATCTGCCTGGCAGAGCGCCGGTCAAGCTCCCGGGCCCACCCCCGATGAATGCCGCTCATTCCCCTTCCCCAATGTGTCCCGTAGACGCGGTCCCCCACAACCGGATGACCCACATGGGCCAGATGCACCCGGATCTGGTGGGTGCGTCCCGTCTTCAACGACGCATCAAGATACTCCGCAGCCGCCCAGCGTTCCCGGACCCTGAACCGGGTCTGGGCGCCCCGCCCCCCTTCCACTACCCCCATGCGCTTCCGGTCCCTGGGATCCCTCCCGATGGACGCATCCACGGTCAGGGGTGACTCGGACAGCCGACCCCAGGCCACAACCCGGTAGATCCGCCGAACTTCTCGTCTCCGGATGGCGTTGGAAAGGGCGATGTGGGCCTCGTCTCCCTTGGCCACTATCATCAGGCCGGAGGTGTCCTGATCGAGCCGATGCACGATCCCCGGACGGAGCTTGCCCCCGATCCCCGAAAGATCCGAAACGTGGTGGAGGAGGGCGTTCACCAGTGTGCCGCTCCGGTGGCCGGTGGCCGGATGAACCACCAGCCCAGCCGGTTTGTTGAGCACCAGCAGGAACTCGTCCTCGAAGAGCACATCCAGGGGTATGTCCTGGGCCTCCAGGGCGAGGGGTTCGGGTGGCGGCACCTGCACCCGGACACCCTGACCCGGTGACAGCTTCTCGGACTTCCTCCCCGGCCGGCCATCCACCAGCACCCGTCCGTCCTGGATGAGGGCAGCACACCGGGAGCGGGATAGCCCCAGCCGGTCGGACAGGTACCTGTCCAACCGATCCTCCTCCCCCTTTTCCACCACCAGGTGGTGGACATGGCCCTCTCGGGAACCCGTAACGCACCTCCTTGGGCAAGCAGCCCCCAGGCGAGGAGCCGGAGGCTCCCCGGGTATCCTCAATCCACGGCTCTGGTCAGGACGATCCGGGCCGACAAGCCATCCAGATCCACTTCCCGCATGATCCCGTCTCGACCCGGCTCCTCTCCTTGAACGACGCGGTACGCCTTGGCCAGCGTCTCTGCGGAGATGAAGTCCTCGAAGGCTTGGGCCGCGTCCTGCACTTCATCCCCTCCGGAAATCGTTAGGGAGATCCTGTCGGTGATGTCCAGGCCCGCATCCTTTCGCAGCCGCTGGATTCTGTTCACCAGCTCCCTGGCCAACCCTTCCCGCCGGAGATCCTCGTCCAGCTGCGGATCCAAGGCCGCCGTGAATCTCCCGTCCGCCTGCACCACCAACCCTCCCCTGGCCTCTTCCTTCACCTCCAGTTCCCCGGGCTCAAGGACGTGCTCCTCCCCGCCCACCACGATGGAGACCCTTCCCCCGCTTCGGTAGGAGGCCAGGGCCTCGGGAGCAAGCCCACGGATGGCAGCCGCAGCCGTTTCCGTTTCCTTCTGGAAACGGGGGCCCAGGACTCTGTAGCTGGGCTTCGCCACCAGGTGCACCAGCCCTTCGGCGGAGCCGAGAAAAGACACCTCTTTCACGTTAAGCTCGTCCTGGAGGAGGGCCAGGAGGCCCCCGTGGAGATCGAGCCCCGGGGGCGTGACGGCGTACATGGTCCGGAGGGGCTGCCTCACCCGGATCTTCACCTCCTCCCGGGCGGCCCGCCCCAGGGACACCAGGGCCCGGACGGCGTCCATCCCCCCTTCCAGGCCCTTATCCACGCTCCGGACCTCCCCCGCCGGGAAAGGCGCCAGATGGGCGCTCCCTGCCCCCAGGGCACGATGGATCCAGTCCGCCGTGAAGGGCGTTATGGGGGCCACCAGGCGGGTCACGGTCACCAGGGCCTCCCATAGGGTCCGGAAGGCGGCCCTTGCATCGGGGGCATCGGCGTTCCCCCAGAACCGGGGCCGGGACCGTCGAACGTACCAGTTGGAGAGGTCCTCGTTCAGGAAATCACCCAAGGCCCGGTAGGCCCGGGTCACGTGGTAGGCCTCCAGCTCGTCCTCCATCTGGAGGACCAGGGTGTGCAGGCGGGACAGGATCCACCGGTCGATCTCCGGCCGGGACTCCAGGGGCGGATCGTCGTCCCCGGGGACCCATCCTTCCGCCGAGGCGTAGAGGGCGAAGAAACGGTAGGTGTTGAAGAGGGTGTCGAAGAACTTGCGAGCCGACTCCCTGACCCCCTCTGCGTCGAATCGTTTGGAGGCGCCCGGCTGGCTCACCGTCACCAGGTACCACCGGACGGCGTCGGCGCCGTGCTCGGCCACCGCATCCCACGGGTCCACCACGTTCCCGCGGGATTTGGACATCTTCTGCCCCTCCTCGTCCAGGATGAGGCCGTTCACCATGACATTCCGGTATGGCGTCCCCCTGCCCAGCATGGTGGAGATGGCCAGGAGGGAGTAGAACCATCCCCGGGTCTGGTCCAGGGCCTCACAGATGAAGTCGGCAGGGAAGTGTCGTTCGAACTCCTCCACGTTCTCGAAGGGGTAATGCCACTGGGCGAAGGGCATGGCCCCGGAGTCGAACCAGACGTCCACCACCCCAGGGGTCCGGCGCATGGTGCCCCCGCACCGGGAACACTCCATGGTGATCTCGTCGATGAAGGGCCGGTGCGGATCGAAGCCTTCCGGGAGGCCCCCGGCCCGATCCCGGAGCTCCTGGAGTCCACCGATCCACTCTACGTGGCTCTCGTCTTCCTGGCAGATCCACGCCGGGAGGGGGGTGCCCCAGTAGCGGTCCCGGGAAAGAGCCCAGTCCACGTTGTTTTCCAGCCACTCCCCGAACCGATTCTCTCCCACTTCCGGCGGCAACCAGTTGATCCCCCGATTCTCTCGCAGCATGTCCTCCTTCACCGTGGAGGTGGCGGCGAACCAGGAGTCCCGGGCCATGTAGATGAGGGGCGAGCTGCAACGCCAGCAATGGGGGTAGGAGTGCGTCGTGGAGCCGACGGAGAAGAGATTCCCCCGATTTCTCAGCTCCTCCACCAGGAGGGGATCGGCGTCCTTCACGAAGAGCCCCCCTACCACCGGGGTCTCCGCGACGAAGCAGCCGGCATCGTCCAGGGGCCGAAGCATGGCCAGCCCGTGGCGTTGCCCGGCGGCGTAGTCGTCGGCTCCGAACGCCGGCGCCATGTGGACGATCCCGGTCCCCTCCTCGGCGCTGACAAAATCCTCCAGGACCACCGTCCAACTGTTTCCGGGGTCGTCCGGGACGGGGACCAGGTCAAGAGGGCGCTGGTAGGGGCGGCCGTTCAGTTCGTCCGCCGAGTACCGGCGCACGACCTCGGCCCCTTCCCCGAGAACCTTCTCCAGGAGAGCCTCCGCCAGGATCACCCTCCGGCCGCCGGCCTTCGCCTCCACGTACGTCAGGTGTGGGTGGAGTGCCAGGCCCACGTTGGATGGGACCGTCCACGGCGTGGTCGTCCACACCAGAAAGGCCTTCCCCTCGGGGTCCGGACCCCCGTCCTCCCCCAGCAGTGGACAGAGGAAGAAGAGGGAAACGTCCTCGATCTCCTTGTATCCCTGGGCCACCTCGTGGGAGGAAAGAGCCGTGCCGCAGCGAGGGCAATAGGGGACGCTCTTGAACCCCCGGTAGAGGAACCCCCGGTTCGCCAACTCCTTGAGGATCCACCAGACCGACTCGATGTATTCTGCGTGGAAGGTGACGTACGGGCGGGAGTAATCCAACCAGTAGCCGATGCGCTCGGAGAGCTCCTCCCAGACCTCCTTGTATGTGAACACCGACTCCCGGCAGACCTCGTTGAATCGGGCGATTCCCAACTCCTCGATCCCGGGCTTCCCGCTGATCCCGAGTCGCCTCTCCGCCTCGATCTCCACGGGCAGCCCGTGGGTGTCCCATCCGGCGATGCGAGTCACGCTCCGACCCTTCATGGTCCGGTGCCGGCACACCAGGTCCTTGAGGGTCCGGCTGATGATGTGATGGAGCCCGGGCCTGCCGTTGGCGGTGGGAGGGCCCTCATAGAACACGAAGGGCTCCCCCTGGGCGGTGGCCTCCAGCGTCCTGCGAAAGAGATCTTCCTCTCTCCAGTTCTGGAGGATCTGCTCCTCCAGACGGAGAAGGGTATCGGGTAGCTCCGGATAACGCATGTAGGTCGAGGATTTCAAGGGTTCTTGAGGTGTGAGACCACGTCATGGACCAGGGCGGTGAGGCTCGGCTCGGCTTTCATGGCGGTCTGGATGATCCTTCCCACGTCCGCAGGCTCCAGGGCGTCCGGAAGGCAGGCGTCGGTGATGATGCTGATCCCCAGGACGCGCATGTCCATGTGACGGGCCACAATGACTTCCGGCACCGTGGACATGCCCACCACGTCGGCTCCCATGGCCCTGAGCATCCGGTACTCGGCCCGGGTCTCCAGGTTCGGGCCCGGCACCGCCGCGTAGACCCCCCGGTGCAGGCGGATACCACGGGCCAGGGCGATCCCCATGGCCAGCTCCTGAAGCTCACGATCATACGGCTCCGACATGTCGGGAAACCGGGGACCGAGCTCGTCCAGATTGGGCCCCAGGAGAGGGTTGTCGCCCAGGAGGTTGATGTGGTCGTCCAGGAGGACCAGATCCCCTGGAGCCCAGAGGGGGTTCATGCCCCCCGAAGCCCCGGAGACAACCAGGAACCGGGCGCCCAGAAGTCGCATCACCCTCACCGGGAAGGTAACCTCCTTCAGGGAATACCCTTCGTACCTGTGGAACCGTCCTTGCATGGCCACCACGGGAGTCCCCCCCAGCGTGCCCAGGAGAAGGCGTCCCTCGTGGCTCTCCACGGTGGGGAGGGGGAAGTGAGGGATCTCGCCGTACGGGATGGAAGTGTCTACCTGCACCTCCTCCGCCAGCCCCCCCAACCCGGTCCCGAGAATGACGGCCACGAGAGGCTCCACGTCGCTCCGGGCCCGGATGGCAGCCCACGACTCACGGAAAGCGGCCATGGGATCCGCCGCCGTGGGATTGGGAGCCCCCGAATCCTCAGGCATCTTCCTTCCTCTCGCCCTGGTCATCTCTCTTCAGGAGGGAGAAAAGCCACTTGGGCTGACCGCCCGGGGGAGAACTCCCCGCTTCCGGACTCCCCTCCAGCACCACCTCCATGCCGGATCGAGAATAGGGAACCGGGTCGGCCCGTTCCCCCCTCTCGACCTCCGAGGAGTCCTCACCCGGAGCCTTTGGGTGCTCCTCCTTCGGGATACCCAGGGGCTCTGCGTCCGCGGCCTCCAGGTACTCCTCCTTCGGGATACCCAGGGGCTCTGCGTCCACGGCCTCCAGGAGCTCCTCACCACCCGCCTGCTCGGGCTCACCTTCCGGAACCGCCGGGGACTCCTCTTCCGGAGCGGCGAACGGCCCCTCACCGACAACCTCCGGAGACTCCTCCCACCTGGCCGCCTTAGGTCCGTCAGGCGGAGCCTCCTGGATCCCGCCTTCCCCCTGGGAGGGAGAGCCTCCCTCGGGGGTCCATCCCCTGAGCTCCAGTTCCACGGGGATCTCCTCCAGGGGAGCCCGCGCCTCTTCCACCTCAACCGTGTCGAGCTCGCGCTCCAGCAGGCCACGGAAGGCCTTGAGGAACTTCCGGCGGCTCCGCTCCAGATCTTCGAGGGACCTGCGGCTATCCAGGACGAGCTTCTCCACCTGGCCCAGGCGATTGGCGATCTCGGCCTCCGCCTCGGCCCTGAGAAGCTGGGCTTCCCGGTGGGTCTGGTCCTTCAGGATCTCCGCATCCCTCCGGCTCTGCTCCTGGACCTCGGTTCGCAGCCGCTGAGCCGTCACCAGAGCATCCTGGACGGCGTCCTCCCTCTGTTCCAGGGCGGTGAGGCTGCGCTCGAGCCGTTCCGTCCTCTCCGAAAGAACGAGATTGTTCTTGACCAGCTCCTCCAACCTCTCCCCAACCAGCTCCAGGAACGAGTCTACCTCCTCCGGATCGTAACCGCGCAGAATCCGGCGGAAGTCCCCCCTCTTCTTTCGAACATCCAAAGGCGTGAGATCGATCATCGCGGACGCTCCCCAAAGAGTGCCGTCCCAATGCGGACCATGGTGCTTCCCTCCTCCACGGCCAGCTCGAAATCATGGGTCATCCCCATGGAAAGCTCCTGGCCCACGAATCCGGGAAGCCGGCCGGCCTCCTCGAGCGTGCGCCGAAGTCCGGCGAAGGTCCGCCGGAGAAGCTTCTCGTCATCCACAAAGGGAGCCATGGTCATGAGCCCCCGGACCACCAATCCCGGAAGGCCCAGGATCTGGTGGATGGCCTCCACCGCCCGGTCCGCCGGAAAGCCGCTCTTGACCTCCTCACCGGAAACGTTCACCTGGATCAGGACCGGAAGCTGCAAGCCGTCCTCCGAGGCGAAGGTAGAGAGCCGGTTCGCCAGCTTCAGCGTGTCCAGGGAATGGAGGAGGTCCACGGCCCCCACGGCCTGCCGGGCTTTTCGACTCTGGAGGTGTCCCACCATGTGCCAGGTGGCCGCGTCCGGCCCAAGGAGACCCACCTTCTCCCCCAGCTCTTCCATCCGGTTCTCTCCGATGTCCCGGATGCCCAGGGCCAGGGCCGCTCTGATGGCCTCAGGGGGGTGGGACTTCGTAACCGCCACCAGGGTGACCGCCTGCCTCTCCCGGCCGGATCGGAAGGCGGCGGCTCCGATGGCCTCCCTGACAAGGGAAAGATTCTCTCGGAGCTGGGATTCGTACATAGATCTTTATTCTAGCGTGTCTTCAGAGGTGAAGGAACTGTCTTCAGCGCAGACACAGTCGAACTCCCGGGCCCGACTGGCGCCCGACCTCTTACCCACACGCGGAAAGGCCTCGCCGGCGGCACCGGCGAGGCCAGACTCCGAGGCCGGGTCTTCCGGCCGCCGAGAAGCTATCTCGTGGTGAAGTTGATGGGCAGGGAGATCCAGACCGGCACCGCCTTGTCCCGGTTCAGGGCCGGGCTGAACTGGATGATGCTGGCCACGTTAAGAGCAGCGTCATCAAGCGCCTTGTGTCCCGAAGACTCGTTGACCAGCGTATTCTGGACCTTTCCTTCCTCGTCGATGAAGAACCAGACCTGCACCGTTCCACCGATACCGGCATCCCTCAGGAGAGGCGGATACTCACGCTCCAGGGCCCTCTGCAGCTCAAGCCGGTTCCTGATATCGGGTCGAACGGTGAAGGGCGTGAACGTGGGCTGCGCGCTGAGGTCCGTGGTCACCGCATCCGAGGGCGGAGGGGGAAGGTTCTCCACCGGATTGTCCTCGAAGGTCGTCAGAGGAATGGTGATGTCCTCGTCGATGTCCGCGGCGGCGATGACGGGCGTGGCAGGACGGGCGATGGCTTCGGGTGGCGGCGGAATCTCGATCTCCGGCGGGAGCTCGATGGCGGTAAGCTCGTCAGCTTGGTACGAGACATCATCCGCCGTCATCTCGGGCCAGAACGCGAACACAGCGAAATGGGCCACCGTAGCCAGGATCATGGCGCTCCAGAACCAGGCTCCGAAGGACCGCTTGAAGCGGTCGTTGGCTGTCTGGAAGGAAGTTCCCTTCCCAAGACCCGTTGGGCTTTCTTCTGGGCTCATCGTCTAATCCCCCTCATCTGCCGTTCGAGCTCGGTGGCAAAGACCACCCGAACCACTCCTCCGGCGACCAACTCCTTCTGTACCGAATCAATGTAGGTATACGGCGTCTCACGATCGGCCCGAATCGAGATCACGAGACGGCGCTGAGACTGGGCATAGAGCGGTCCTACAACGTCAGACACCTCGTCCATGGGATAGTTCCGGTCGTTGATCCAGATGGATCCGTCCCGCTCCACCCACACGTTCAGGATGTTCTTCACCTTCTCGTCGATCTTCTCGGTTGCCTCCGCCTGGGCCCACTCGATTGGGCGGTCCCTCGAGGTCCGGAAGACCGTGGTAACCATGAAGAAGATGAGAAGGAGGAAGGCGATGTCGGCCAGGGAGGAGGAAGGAATCTCCGAGGCTGCTTTCGACTTGCGGTCAAGACCGCCGCCTTTGATGGGCATGGTCAGAACTCCTCGAAAATCTGCAGGGAGATTCGATCAGCGCGGGCCAACTGAAGGGCGTCCAGCACTGCGATCATATAACGATGGGGCGCATCAGGGTGGGTCTTCACGGCAGCGATGAGGTTCGGGTTTGCCGTTACCTCCTGCCGCCAGATGGCCTCCAGTTGAGCTGCCCGAATCGGCTGAACCGATTGGCTCTCTCCACGCCGCAGGTCCACGATCCCATCGGCACGGACGATGATATGGAGGATGTTCTTGGGACTCACCTGGGTTTCCTGGCCCTCTTCGGGCAGGACCACCGCAAGACCCCTGTCTTTGGGAAAGACGGTGGTGACCAGAAAGAAGATGAGGAGGAGAAAGGCGATGTCGGCCATGGACGCAGTTGGAATCTGGTCGCTGGCCTTCGTCTTCTTCTGATTCAAAATGGCCATGTTCTAATCCCTCTTACCCTTCTCAGGCCGTACACTGTAAACGCCTCCAGGAATAAAACTGCTCACCACCTGGGAAAGTTCCTATGGCTTATCCGGTGGGATCTCGTCCCCTGCGGAAACCCGACCCTGGTCCTCAGAAGCCGCCGCTCCCCGCCGCGTGATGGGAGCCGACCTCGAACCGACGCCCGAAAGCACCCTCCGCACCCGCTCCTTGCGGATCACGGTGAGATCGCCCTGCTTCTCCATGTCCCAGACCAGATTCAGGATCTGCTGGGTTCCACGCTCCATGTCTGAGATCAGCACGTCGATCCTGGTCACGAAGTAGTTGTAACCGATGTTTACGGGGATGGCGATGGCCAAGCCCGTGGCGGTGGTCAGGAGCGCTACTTTGATACCCCCGGCCACCAGAGAAGGCTCCACATCCCCTGCAGTCTCAATGGCGGCGAAGGCCAGGATCATTCCCGCCACCGTACCCAGGAAGCCCATGAGGGGAGCTACGTTCGCCACGGTGGCGAGGACCACCAGGCCCCTTTCCAGGAAGCCGAGCTCGATGGCGCCGGTGGTGCTCACGGCCCGCTCCACCTCACCCTCGGCCACAGTCTTACCCTCGATCCGCTTCAGGCCGGCCAGAAGGATCGCCGCCGCGGGCCCGGGTGTCTCGGAAGCCACCCGAATGGCTTCGTCGATCCTGCCGGCTCGGGCCGCCTCCTCCACCTCCCTCAACAAGGCTCCGGTGTCCTTATGAGCCAACCAGAGGGTCCATGCCTTCGCGATGATCACGCCCAGGGCGATGAGGGAGCAGAGTACCAGAGGGTACATCATGGGTCCGCCATCGGCGAAGAGCGTCAGCAGTTGGTATTGTGAGCCGTCCAAGTAGGAACTCCTTCTTTTTCAACGCCCTACGGGCAGGGCATGAGGTTCCGCAAAGAACCGCGCCAATCTACGGGACGGTCCCGGACAATGTCAACGCATCCCCTCAGCGTCGTGAGCCTCCTCGCCTCCAAACGGGCCATGTCACCCAACCTGGTGACCAGCGGGCCGGGCGACACTCGCCCTCGTCCCCTGGTCAAGCCAGCGTCCCGGACAGGATCGCCCTGAGGCGGGCCTCGTCGATACCCACTTCCAGGCGCCCCGCCCGAGCCACGGAGATCCGGGACGTCTCCTCGCTCACCACCACCACCACGGCATCGGTCTCTTCGCTCAGACCCAGGGCAGCCCGGTGCCGGGTCCCAAGAGACTTGTCGCTCACCGGGCTCTGGGTGAGGGGCAAAATGGCCCCGGCGGTGACGATCCTGCCCCCGTTGATGATGACGGCACCGTCGTGGAGGGGGGTATAGGGGGTGAAGATGGTCTTGAGGATCTCGGCAGAAACGGGAGCATCCACGGGGCTCCCCGTGTCTGCATACTCACCCAGACCCACCTCCCCCTGGATGGCGATGATAGCCCCTCGCTTCAGCCGGGCCAGATCCGTCACCGCCAGGACCAGCTCATCCGTCTCGTGGCTCTCCTCCAAGGTCCTCAGGTACCGGATGTAGCGGTTCCGGCCCAGCCGGGCCAGACCGGATCGGAGCTCCGGCTGGAACACCACCAGGGCCGCGATGGCTCCATACTGGAAGAGATTCTCGAGGAGGTAACGGATGAGGGCGAAGTCAAGGACCCGGGCTGCGAAATAGACACCCACCAGGAGGAAGGCTCCCAGCAGCATCTGCATGGCCCGTGTCCGCTGCAGGAGGATGAGGAGTCGATAGAACAAGAACCCCACGACGAGGATCTCGATCAGATCTCCCCACCCCGGTCGGAGAAACTGCAGCTGGTCCCACACCCGGCTCATGTCGCCTCTTTCATCTCCCGCTCGAACAAGATGGCGCGGGTGATGCTCGATGCATGGACCGCCGGCGTCACGGCAGGAGCACGAAGCACCCGGGCACCCTTGAGGGAGGCCACCACTGGAGCGGCCACAGGCACATGAAGATCAGCCCCATTCCCGGGAGCCGCCAGCCCCAACGGACAGGGGGACCGGGCGCTCGTAACGCCTCGGTCCCCCGTTCCCCGATCCGGTTGGGCTGGATCCACATTCATGGAGAGACTCGTTCCTTTTCCGCGTCCTCCAGGGAGGGCTCACCATGGTCTTCGCGAGACTCTCCCTGGTCTTCAGGAAGGTCTCCCTGGTCTTCAGGAGGGTCTTCCTGGTCTTCAGGAGGGTCTTCCTCCGCCCCGGGCGCTTCGGCCGAGTCCGCAGAGCCCCGCTCCGAACCGCCGACCTCGGAGGTCCGTCCATCTCCGGATTCTCCGGAAACCGTCAAGGGCTCACCGTCGGAAGGGGCTCCCGGAATCGAGAGTTTCTCCAGGGGAGGGAGGGGCTTTCCGTCGGCCAGGAGCTGGATCTCGGCACGGCCCAGGGTCTCCCGCTCCAGGAGGGCTTCCGCGATCCGCTCCAGAAGGTCCATCTCCGACTCCAGGATCTCCCGAGCCTTCTCGTGGGCCTCATCCAGAATCCGCTTCACCTCGGTGTCCACCTGTCGCGCCGTGTGCTCCGACACTGCTTGACGCTGCACCAACTCCCGGCCCAGGAACACCTGGTGCTCCTGATCTCCCACCGCCATGAGCCCGATGACGTCCGACATGCCGAACTGGGTCACCATTCGGCGGGCTATGGACGTGGCACGCTCGATATCGTTTCCGGCCCCAGTGGTGATCCGGCCCAGCCCGAAGGTCATCTCCTCCGCGACCCGACCACCAAACAGCATGGCAAGCTGACCCTGCAACCACTCTTTGGTGTAGCTGTGCCTGTCCTCCTCAGGGAGGGAAGCGGTGATGCCCAGGGCCCGCCCCCGAGGCACGATGGTCACCTTATGGACCGGATCCAGCCCCGGGATACGAAGACCGAGGACCACATGGCCGGCCTCGTGATAGGCCGTGAGCTTGCGCTCATTCTCGGTCAACACCAGGCTCTTGCGTTCGGCCCCGAGCATGACCTTGTCCTTGGCCTGCTCAAAGTGCACCATGGCCACTCGCTCCGCGTCCTCCCGGGCAGCAAGGAGCGCCGCTTCATTGCAGATGTTTTCCAGGTCGGCGCCGCTGAGGCCCGGGGTGCCCTTGGCGATGATGGCGAGTTCCACATCGTCCCCCAGCGGAAGCTTCTTGGCATGAACCCTGAGGATCCCCTCCCTGCCCTTCACATCCGGGGCATCCACCACCACCTGGCGGTCGAAACGACCCGGACGCAGGAGCGCGGGATCCAGAACGTCGGGCCGGTTCGTGGCGGCCAGGAGGATGACCCCTTCGTTGCTCTCGAAGCCATCCATCTCCACCAGGAGAGCGTTCAAGGTCTGCTCACGCTCGTCGTGGCCGCCCCCCAGCCCCGCACCCCTGTGCCTCCCTACGGCGTCGATCTCGTCGACGAAGATGATGCAAGGAGCGTGGGCCTTCCCCTGCTCGAAGAGGTCCCTGACCCGAGATGCTCCCACTCCCACGAACATCTCCACGAAGTCCGAGCCGGACATCTGGAAGAAAGGACGTGCAGCCTCTCCCGCCACCGCCCTGGCCAGGAGAGTCTTGCCCGTTCCAGGGGGACCCACCAGGAGGACCCCTTTGGGAAGCCTCCCCCCCAACCGAGAGAACTTCTGGGGATCCTTCAGGAACTCGATGACCTCCTGGAGCTCTACCTTGGCCTCGTCGGCCCCCGCCACGTCGGCGAAGGTCACCTGGGGCTTGTCGGGAGAAATCAGTTTCGCCTTGGAGCGTCCGAACTGGAAGGCCTTGTTCCCCCCGGACTGCATCGTGCGAAAGATCCAGATCCAGAAGACGATGATGAGGAGCCAGGGCAGCATGGAAATCAGCACCGTGCCCCAGCCCTGCCGTGACGGCAGGGCGGTGATGACGACGTTTTGCTCCTCCAGGCGTGCAATGAGCCCCTCGGTGATGGGACCCGGAAGCTTGGTATGAAACTTGACAGTCTCCTGGCCGCGATGGAGGATGGGTCGCCGAAGCTCTCCCTCCACCCTCAACCCTTCCACCACCAGGACGGAGTCGATATTCGTGGCTTCCAGCTGCTCCCGGAACTGGGTGAAGGTGAGCTCCGAGGAGGCGCTGTCCTGGCCCCTGAAGAGCTGCACGGCCAGAAAGGAAAGCAGGACCAGGAGCACCCAGAACGATGCGGTCCTGGTCATGCGGGAGAAGCGGTTTCCCGATTCGTCTTGAGGAGGTTCGCGCTCAGCCATTCCCGTCTCTTATCTCGCCACCTGGCCGCTACAGGCTCCCGATGAAGGGGAGATGGCGAAAGTTCTCGCTGTAGTCCAGGCCGTAACCCACCAAGAATTCCATAGGGGCATCGAAGCCCACCCACCGAGGCTCCCGGTCAAGGCCCGCCACGCGCTTGTGCAGAAGTGCGCAGATCTCCAGGCTCCGAGGCCCTCTCTCCTCCAGCAGCGGCACAAGGCGGTTAAGGGTCGCGCCGCTATCGATGATGTCTTCTACAAGAATAACACTTCGGCCCGTGAGCGAGGCCTCCGGATCGTAAAGAAGCCTGACATCCCCACTGCTGCGCATGGTGTTCCCGTAGCTGGACGCCACGAGAAAGTCCACCTGCAGGGGATGCTGGATCTCCCGCACCAGGTCCGCAAGAAAGATGAACGACCCCTTCAGGAGACCCAGGATGAGGATCTCGTCGTCCGAATCGTAGGCCTCGGAGATTTCCAGGGCCATCGCCGATACCCGGCGCCGAATCTCCTCACGGGAAAAGACGATCCGGCTCAGTTCACGGCCAATCTGCCTTGAGAAAAGGTCAGGCTCCTTCGACATGGCGAATCCCGATGAAAAAAGTCTCAGCCCCACCTTTCGGGAGCCGAATCAGGGCGGAGGAGGCCACTCCGGCAACCCAGAGTATCCTGTCCGTCCCATCCACGAGTACAGGAACCCGGCTCCGCTCCGGCACAGGGACCTTCGCTTCGGCCAACACCTTCTTGAGCTTCTTGGTTCCGTAGGGAAGCACGATCCGGTCCCCCGGCATCCACCTCCTGAGGCGAAGCGGAAAACGCAGGCCGGAAAGGCAAGACCCCAGAGTGAGAGAGCACCCCACGGGCTCCTCCGGACCCCAGACCACAAGGAATCTCCGGCCTCCCACCACTGCTTCCCGAGCACCTCTTTCGGGCCGGTCGATGGCCAGGGGCATTTCCTCCTCCGGCCTCTCCCTCTCCGTAACCATGAACCGATCGAAATCCCGGGTCAGGCGCATGCCGCCGCCAAGGTCCATGGACCTCCCACTGGCGCCGGTTCTTGTAAACTCCAAGGCAGCCCGGGTTCCTGCTTCGTCCAGGCTGATCCCGCGCCGGCTCAGGGCTTCTCTCAGGAGTCTGCCGCGAATGGCAGGATGATGGGCCAGCAGCGCCGTGCGGACAATGAAGAAACCTCTTTCCTCCTCCACCATGACCCCCTCCAGGAGTCCTGGAAGGATGCTCCGCCAGCCCTCCTCGTTTTCCCTGGCCAGTCGGGCCAAACGCCGCAGGGACCGCCTGGCTCCAGGTGCGGGGCCGGCCTCCAACTCGGGAAGAGTCCGCTGACGCAGAAAGTTCCTGGGAATAGCCGTGTCGGCGTTGGTGGGGTCCCAGCGCGGGCGCAGGCCCCGGGCACGGGCGTAGGCTCCGATCTCGGACCGCGTGAAGGAGAGGAGCGGACGGCAGATCCCCGGAGACCGCCGGCGAGGGATTCCAGCCAGGCCGCCCAAACCGGTCCCCCGGAGAATTCTGAACAGAACGGTCTCGGCCTGGTCATCGGCCTGATGGCCTGTCATGAGCCATCGACTTGATTCCAGGCGGGTGACATCGATAAGGAAACCGTACCGGGCATCCCGAGCCTCCTCCTCCGAGGCGGGGACCGGCACGGCCCGCCCCACATGGAGGGGCACACGCCAGGCCTTGCACACACCCCTGACCCAGAGAGCGTCGTCCTCACTTCCGGGGCGCATTCCGTGATCGAAGTGGGCAGCCACTACCTCCAGGCGAGGCAGGCCCCGCCCAAAGCGAAGGAGGTGGAGGAGGACCAGGGAGTCCATCCCTCCCGAGAAGGCCACCACCACCCGGTCGCCCTCCTCAAGGCTTCCCTGGGCCACGAGGCTCGCCACAAACCGATCTTCCTGGGCCGCGTCCCTTTCCGCTTCTGCGAGGACGCCGGAGCGAGGCACGGCAGGCCCTCCCCGGCCGGTCACGGCGGGCTCTCCCCTGATCCGGAAGGCGAGTGTCCTGACAAGCCGGGCAGGCCCGGGGGCATGGGTCCCTGATCACCTCCATGCCCACCGCGGAGGGCGGGGGGGGGAGGTCGTCCCATCGTCTCCGTGAGGACCAGAGCCAGGAGGTCCGGACGATCTGTCTGGATTCCGTCCACACCCCAGGCCAGGAGACGCCGCATGTCGTCGGGATCGTCCACGGTCCAGACGTGCACCGGAAGGTTCCTCTTGTGGGCCTCGGCCAGAAACCTGCGAGTGAGAATCCGGAGACCCCGGTGCGCCTCCGGTACCTGCAGGGCATCGCAATCCGGGGTGTAGAAGCGGCCCAGAGGGGTGGGAAGCAGGAGGAGGAAACCGGCAAGATGCCGGCGGGAGGCCCCCCAGGGTCCCGGATAGCCCCTGACCTTCCTTCGATTCCGCTCCCACTCCGCCGCCACCAGGACCCGGTCCTGGGCCCCGTGCCGGAGGATAGCCTCCACCAGCCCCACAGCCGATCGGCGGTCCTTCGCCTCCACGTTCAGGCGCACCCCGGGCAACTCTTCCAGAACCTCCTCGAATCGAGGAATTCCTACGCCCTTGCCCCGGAAGGTGTGAAGGCCATGGAGATCCCGGAAGCGGTATCCCGCATCCAGCTCCCGGAGACGGGCCCAGGTCAGATCCGCCACTCGGCCCTTCCCTTCCGTAGTCCGGTCCACGCTCTCGTCGTGCATGACCACGACTTCGCCGTCGGCGGTGGCCCGGACATCCATCTCCAGCATGTCGGCACCCCAGGCGTCCACGGCGCTCTGAAAGGCGGCCATGGTGTTCTCCGGGGCCAGCCGTGCACCGCCCCGGTGGGCGATGAGGAGGGGACTCCCCGCCAGATACGGGTGACCCGGCCTGGGGCGAGGCCAACGCATCATGGGCGCATCCTACTACGAGAGAAGAGCAGCCTCCACCTTCCCCACGTCTTCCGGTCCGCGGTCATGGAGAACACAGATGACAAGATCCAGGAGCCGGCTGGTCATCTCCAACTCCACCTTCTTCTGGTCCCGTTCATCCCTATCCCCTTCGGTGGCGTTATCGCCCAGCTCCACCACCCGGCCCGCTAGAAACCCCAACAGATCTTCCACAACCTCCGGGGCTGGACTGGGAGGAACGGGGGAGTCGGGCATCACCTCGGAGAGAAGCAGGCCACGGACGAAGGCGAGGAATCCAGGGAAGGTCATCGCCGTGAGGAACTCCTCGTCGAAGCGCTCCTCCTGGGTGAGCTTCTCCCACTCAAGGTCGTTCCAGTAGAGATCTTCACCCGCCTCCCGAAGGAAGTCCCGTTCGGTCTTGGGCAAGGGGGAGATGGAAGGATGCCGCAAGGGAGGCAGAGGAGTCCCGAGGATCTTCTCGATCCGCCTCACTCGTCCCGCAAGAAGGGTGGTTTCACGGTCGGCCATGGCAACGTCGCGATGCTAAGGGGATTTAGGCTTGGGAGAAGATACCGGCCGAGGCCGAACCCCCGAAAGGGCGGATCGGGAAATGCGGGCTCCACTACGGCCCCCGGCTCCGACGGGCGGATGAGGAGATGCAGACCCTACCGCGGCCACTCGGCCGAGGGGGTCTTGCTGCGGTCGACAAGGCCTGCGATACGGTCATACAGTGGGGGTCTTGCTGCGGTCGACACGGCCTGCGATACGGTCATACAGTGGACGGGGTAGAATCCGGGCTCCCCAGACCACCATGGCCAGGGGCCTTGGGAACGCGAGGCTCTTCTTCCGCTTTCGGATGGCCCGGGCCATCTCCTCAACCGCCGGCTCCAGATCCATGAGGAAGGGCATAGCGTGGCGATTGTGGTCCGTCATGGGCGTCCGCACGAAGCCGGGACTGATGACGGTCACGTCCACTCCGGACCCCCGCAGATCTATGCGAAGGCTCTCGAAGAAGTTGATCATGCCACCCTTGCTGGCGGAGTAGGCCGCTGACATGGGCAAACCTGCGAAGCCCGCCAGGCTGGAAACGGCCACGAGATGGCCCCGCCCTCTCCGCAGCATTCCCGGAAGCACACCCTCGGTGGCATACACAGCCCCCAGGAGGTTGATCCGGATCACCCGCTCCACTGCATCCACGTCGAAGGAGTCCACCCGGGTGTTGACGCTCAGCCCCGCATTGGCCACCAGGAGATCCACGGCCCCCAGCTCCCCTTCGCATCGTCGGATTGCCTCCAGGACCTGGTCCCTCTCGGCCACGTCACAGGGATAGACACCAGCCCGTCCCCCAGCCTCCCGGATCTGCAGGGCCACCGCCTCCAGAAGCGATCCCCGGCGCGCCGAGACCCCGACGGCATATCCTTCCCGGGCCAGCTTCACCGCCAGGCCCATCCCAAGGCCCGACGAGGCGCCGGTGATGAAACACACACCACGATCGTTCATCCCCATCACCTCCAGGAACCGGCCCTGCATCCACGTCCCTGTCGGGCTGCTGACAATCCCCGACAGAGGGGCCGAAGAAAGGCCCCCCAGGAGTGACCCGGGGAGCCGAAAACCCTTCTCTTTGTTGAATGCCGGAGGAGGGACTCGAACCCCCGACACGCGGATTATGATTCCGCTGCTCTAACCAACTGAGCTACTCCGGCTTCAGCTAGAAAGGTCATGGCCCCCCCTGGGGGTGTCAAGAGGATGCATGCGGACTTTCCCCATTCTTTCACGGGCCCATGGGGAAGAGGCTGAAGTATGGGGAGGGAGGCGGCGGTTCGGAGACCCTCAAGGATCGGGAGATGTGGCGAGACCCACTTCAACGCCACCCGGGTGAGGAGTAGCTTCGGACGCCCCTCCCGTACCTAACAGAAGAAGAGCCTTGCATCAGGACCCGGCTCGTGCCAGGGTTGAGAACAGTTAGCGTCTCCGCCTTGAAGCACCTGGACCCGGCTCCAGCCCGGTCCGGGCCACCCAGGACCGATACGATGAAGGGAGCGCCCACCTGGGCCGTAGTTGTCCTCACCAACCCAGGTCCCGGGGTCTTCCCCCCGGTGCCCCGGCTCTGCTACCTGCTCCCGGGAGGAAACCATGGATCCGACGGCCGTCCTCGCTGCTCTCGCCGTCCTGGGCGCGGGCGCTCTCCTCACATCCCTTCGCATCCTCTGGGAATACGAGCGAGGTGTCATCTTCAGACTCGGTAAGCTGACGAGGGCCAAGGGACCGGGCCTGATTTTCTTGGTCCCCTTCGGGATCGAACGGATGCGGAGGATGGACCTCCGAATCGTGGCCCTGGACATCCCGCCCCAGGACACCATCACCAAGGACAACGTCAGCCTCTCGGTGAATGCCGTCGTCTACTTCCGGGTGTCTGATCCGGCCAAGTCCGTGGTGGAGATCGAGGATTACTACTTCGCCACCAGCCAGCTAGCCCAGACGACGCTACGAAGCGTCATCGGGCAGTCGGAGCTGGACGAGCTCTTGGCTGAGCGGAACCAGATCAACGAAATCGTCAGGAACATCATTGACGAGGGCACGGACCCCTGGGGCATCGAAGTCACTGGCGTCGAGATCAAAGACATCGACTTACCCAAGGAGATGAAGCGGGCCATGGCCAAACAGGCGGAGGCGGAGCGGGAACGGAGGGGAAAGGTCATCGCCGCGGAGGGGGAGTACCAGGCCTCGAAGAAGCTGGCCATGGCCGCCGCAGTCATCGAGAGGCACCCGGTGGCCGTCCAACTCCGATTCATGCAGACCGCAGTGGAGATCGCCGCCGAAAACAACTCCACCACGGTTTTTCCCATCCCCATCGATCTGTTCGGGACCGCGCGGCCAAGACGGGGCTCAGCCCCGAGGGAGGCAGAGGTAGACGATGAATTGGACGCCCTCTCGGCAGGCGAAGAGGACCTTGGGCTGGCCGCGGGAACCGGGGAACGGCTGCTGGCCGAGACCGCCAGGTCCATCCTGGGGTTGAACACAGGGGAAGAGACGGTGCCGGTCAGAAGCCCCGCCACCGGCCCTGCGGGCCGAACGGAATCGGAAGAAACGTGACGCAGCCCATGGTCCCACTCGGGACGGGGCGCTCCAGGTCGGTCCCACTCGGGGCGGGGGCGTTCCAGTCCGGTTTCGCTCCAGAGCGGACGGGGTGTTCCGGGTCGGTTTCGCTCCAGAGCGGACGGGGTGTTCCGGGTCGGCCCCACTTCGGGCGCGGCAGGGGGTGGCAAACCTTACACGGGCTGCGCTGAAACCTGCGCGAAATGAGTTTGCCACCCTATCGGTGGCAAACTCAACATTCGCTCGAGGGGCCGTGGGCTGGCTGCTCGGTTTGCCACCTATGTGGTGGCAAACCCCACAATCGCTCCTTCCGGCGTCGCCGTTGTTTGGTTTCCCCCCCCAAATAGGACGTTGTGCCGTCTCTGGAGGAGTCGATCCTCCTCGAGAAAACGATGCGGCGTCGCCGTGCAAGGTTTCCCCCCCTCAAGAGGACGACCGGCCCTGCGGGCCGGACGAAATCGAAAGAAACGCGGCGTCGCCCAGCCTGTTTTCTGGAAAGGTAGACGGTAACTGCGCGATTCTACCCTCCAAACCGACGGGCACGCACTTACCGGCAATAATCGACGGTAAGTGAGCGATGGCGGAGAGGTCGGAAGGCGCGCCCTCACTTACCGGCAATAATTACCTACAAGTGCAACCCCGCCATCAGGCTCGGTAGGTTTGTCCACTTACCGGCAATCGCTGTCTTCCCCGTCCGCTTCTTTCCCACCCGGTGCACTCCAGCACCCCCATTCCCCCCTCTGGGATGAGGTGGGGTGCCCCCGCCACAACCTCTCCGGCACACCCCCGGCGGGGTCCAGTCTGGGCGCCCCCCAGAAGCCCCCCCACCGGCCCCTGCGGGCCGGGCGAACCGAAAGAAACGGGGCGGCCGCCCGAGGCTTGTTTCTCAGAAGAAGGAGGAAGGGAGAGAGCGAGGAGTCACCCGGCAAAGAGGACGGATCCGAGGTGACCGAGTGAGGGACGGAAAGCGAGGAAGGAAAGGAAGGAGAGGAAGGAAAGGAAGGAGAGGAAGAGCCGTGGCGGGGGAAGCCGGCAGGCCGGCCGCCCCCGCCTCCCTTCAAGGCAGGGTGTCGGATCCCGTGGCCCTGGGCTCCGCCAGACGGTAGAGGATCTCCCCCTCCCTCACCATGCCGAATCGCTCCCGGGCCAGGCGTTCCAGGGTGGCTGAATCGCTTTGAAGGGAATCCACCCACGCCCTGAGAGAATCCACCTCCAAGCGGAGCGCCTCCAACTCCCGCTGCTGCAGCAAGCCCTCCTTGCGAGCCTCTCGAAGCTCGAACAAGGAGTACTCGCCGCCGAACAGGGCGTAATAGGCTGCCAGCCCCAGAAGAACCGGTAGGACGAGCCTCCTCACTTGTGCCACAGGCTCTTCCCCGGATACCGGGCTGCGGGTCCCAGTGCTTCTTCGATACGCAGAAGCTGGTTGTACTTGGCTACCCGGTCGCTCCGACTGGCGCTTCCGGTCTTGATCTGTCCCACTCCGGTGGCCACCGCAAGGTCAGCGATGAAGGTATCTTCCGTCTCCCCTGAGCGATGGGAGATGACGCACTTGTACCCCGCCTCCTCGGCCATTCGGATGGCCTGGAGGGTTTCGGTGAGGGTCCCGATCTGGTTCACCTTGATGAGGACTGCGTTGGCCACTTCTTCCCTGATCCCTCGCTCGATGATTGCGGAGTTGGTCACGAAGATGTCGTCCCCCACAATCTGCACCCTGTCCCCCACGGCCTGGGTCATAGCCTTCCACCCGTCCCAGTCGTTCTCGTCCATCCCGTCTTCCACCGAGGCGATGGGATACTTCTTGAGCCAGTCGGACCAGAACTGGACCATGCCTGCGGAATCCATCCGCTCCCCGGAAGACCACCGGAAGACATACTCCCCATCGTCGTTGTGAAACTCGCTGGCTGCGGCATCGATGGCCAGGACGATATCCTCGTCCGGCCGGTACCCGGCCCGCTCCACTGCTTTCAGCACGACCTCCACCGCCTCATCGTTGCTGGCCAGGTCCGGGGCAAATCCCCCCTCATCCCCGACCGCCGTATTCTTTCCCTGCTCTGTGAGGACCTTCTTGAGGTGGTGGAATACCTCCGTGCCCATGCGGAGACCCTGGGAGAAGCTCTCGGCTCCCACAGGCATCACCATGAACTCCTGGATGTCCACGTTGTTGGGGGCGTGAGACCCCCCGTTCAGGATGTTCATCATGGGAACCGGGAGGAGGTTGGCCCCGGAACCGCCCAGATACTTGTAGAGGGGAAGGCCGGTCTCAACGGCGGCGGCCCTGGAAGCGGCCATGGACGCCGCCAGGATGGCGTTGGCCCCCAGCCGACCCTTGTTCGGGGTCCCATCCAGCTCGATGAGGGTCCGGTCGATGTCCAGCTGCTCCCGTGCCTCGAATCCCCTGAGGGCGTCCCGGATTTCCCCGTTCAGATGCCCCACCGCCGTGAGGACACCCTTCCCCAGGTAGCGCTTTGGGTCCCCGTCCCTGAGCTCCACCGCCTCGTGCTCTCCGGTGGACGCTCCACTTGGAACGGCAGCGCGCCCCCGGGCGCCCGACTCAAGAATGATTTCGGCCTCAACGGTGGGATTGCCCCTGGAATCCAGGATCTCCCGCCCTCGTACATCCATGATGGCAGACACGGCCTTCACCTCGCTCGATGAAAGGGTACATGACCCGCAGCGTTGCGGGCGCGGGCTGACGGATCAGAGATCCCGGGCCCTCGGTCGCAGTTCCCGGGCCGGCCCCTCGAAATGCTCCCCTTCGCCCTTCAACGCGAAGACGGCGTCCCAGGACTCCTGGAGGAGCCGGTTCCGATCCCGGATCGTACTACCCTCTGTGGGGATGGGCGTGCCGATGCGAACCGTGACAAGGCCGGAACGTACCCGAGTCGCCCCTTTGGCCATGATCTCCCTGCTCCCCACCACCGCCACCGGCACGATGGGCACCTGACCCTGAACCGCCAGGACGAAGGCCCCCTTCTTGAAGGGCTGGAGACGGCCGTCAAGGGACCGGGTTCCCTCGGCGAAGAGAATCATGGTGAGCCGGTCCTCCCGGACCTCCCGCCACGCCTGATCGAGAGCCTCCACCGCCGCCTCCCTGTTCCCCCGGTCCACCGACACGTGTCCGCAGGACTTCCAGGATCTGCCGAACACCGGGATACTACCGAGCTCCTGTTTGGCCACGAAGCGGTATCGAACAGGGAGGTGGGCCGCCAGGACGAAGACGTCGAACCAGGATTGATGGTTGGACACGACGATCTGGGGTCCATCGGTGAGGAGGTTCTCGACACCCTCTAGATTGACCCGCACCCCTGCGGCCCAGAGAATGGCCTTGCCCCATCGCCGGGCAGCGTTGTCGCAGGCCTTGTGCATGTTCCGGCGCCAGAGGTAGCTCCTCAGGACGACATTGCCGGCGTTGTACAGCGTGGCGGCCAACCCCACCAGGTAGACCCAGAGCGTTCGAATCACTCTCTTCCCTTCTCCACGAAATGGCTGAACCCTCTCCGCTCCAGGGGTCGCCTCTCCCCCCGGACGGACTCAAGCAACACCACCCGGCCATCTCCCTCCTCGACCTTTCCAACCCGGGTCAGGGGAATCCCGAAGGCCGCTTCAAAGGGTGTGGTCCACGCCTCGAGTGCACCGGGGGACACCGTGAAGCATAGCTCGTAGTCCTCACCTCCGCCGAGAGCGATACCAAGGGGGTCCTCCCCGGTTCCCGCCAACATTCCCGCCAGGTTCGGATAAACGGGAATCGCTTCCTCCTCCAGGACCACAGACACTCCCGAGGCCGCCGCCAGATGGCCTGCGTCTCCCGCCAGGCCGTCGGATATGTCCACGAGGGCGTGGAGAGAGACACGCTCCGCCAGCCACAAGGCCTCCCGGATTCGTGGCCTCGGTCTGGCGAAGGCCTCCCGGATCCCCTCAGGCGGAAGGATGCCTTGGCTCCACAACGCCACGGCACCCGCGCTTCCTCCGAGCCACCCCGTCACCCACATCTCGTCGTCCGGGAAGCTTCCGCTCCGAAGGACGGGGACACGAGCCCTTCCCAGGACCACGACGTCCAGGACCACGGGTCCCGGAGACCCCGCCAGGTCCCCTCCCAGGATGGAGATTCCCTCCCGCCGGCAAGCCTCCCCAGCTCCCGCTTGCAGCTCCACGGCCTCTTCCCGTGGATTACCGGGCCCCAGGGCCATAGAGAGGAGGGCCCCCAGGGGCTCGGCGGCCATGGCGGCCAGGTCGCTGAGGGCTGCCGCGGTGGCCCGGTAACCCGCCTCCCGAAGGGAGATCCACTCCCGCTTGAAATGCACCTCTTCAACGAAGAGGTCCGCGCTCACGACGACCCCCCCCTCCAGGACCACGCAATCGTCCCCCGGCCCCACCAGGACCCCCGGAGGAAGGGGGGTCTCCGGGCCCAGGAGGCGACGAATGAGGTCGAACTCCTCACCCGTTCCCAGGCTCACTCGAGAGGTAGGGGTGGCCGGCCCGCGGCCTCTCCGTCCCACCGGAGCGCCCCGGTACTCCGGTCCGGTTCCAGAACCGGCCCCACCGCCGCCGGTCACCGGGCCGGATCCTGGTCCAGAACGACGAAGGGGAGGTCAAGGTCCGTGAACCCGTCTCCCTCCTCCCTCAGGGCACCGGGAAGGGCACCCACCACGTCCTCCGGTGTGAGGCTTGCCCGGAGATCCGTCCTTGCCGCCGCCCGACCCGAGACGTGAAGACCCAGAGCCGCCGCCTCATCCGACGAGGATCCCTGTGCCAGGAATGCCGATATTACGCCCGAGAGGACGTCGCCCATGCCCGCAGCTGCCAGATCCGAGCTCCCCACGGTGTCCACCAGGAGCCTCCCGCGACGTGTGGCCACCAAGGAGGGAAATCCCTTGAGCAGTACGGTGCACTCCGTCTCCCTGGCGAAGCCCAAGGCCAGCTCCGGCCTGCGGGCTGTGACATCTTTCGGATCCATCCCCACGAGGCGGGCCATCTCTCCGGGGTGGGGCGTCACCACCACGTCCCGGCTCTCTCCGATTTCCCGCAGGGGCGGTGCGTCGCCGGACGCCACGAGGTTCAAAGCGTCGGCATCCATGAGGAGGGCTTCCTGACCTCCAGACTCCAACACCTTCCGCAAGATCCCGGCGCCCTCGTCCCCGGTGCCCAGGCCTGGTCCCACACCCACGGCCCTGGACGCACGCACAGCCTCCCGAAGTGCGTCTCCATCGGAGGCATCCACGTAGACCGCCTCCGGGACGGCCTCCTGCAAGATCCCCCTGTTCTCAGGAGGCGAGGCCAGCCGGAGGAAGCCCACCCCCGCCCTGAGGGCCGCCCGGGCGGCCAGGATCGCCGCTCCGGCCATCCCGGAACGCCCCGCCACCAGGAGGAGGGCCCCCACGGCATTCTTGTGGGTGTCCGGCTCTCGCATGGGCCGACGCCGGCTCACCCAGCCGGGGGTGATGAGAACGCTGTGGAAGGTCTCCTCCTCCACGGGTGGGAACCCGATCTCCACCACCACCAGGCGCCCGACTAGCTTCCGGCCCGGGTGGAGCAGGCAGCCCAGCTTCGCGCCTCCGAAGGCCACCGTGAGGGCCGCCACCACGGCGTCGCCGGGTACTGCGCCGGTGACGGAGTCTACCCCCGACGGGATATCCAGAGCGAGCACCGGAGCCTCTGCCCGGTTCATGGCACTGATGGCCCAAGCCTGTCGCTCTCTGGGAGATCCGGTAATCCCGGTTCCCAGGACCCCATCCACCACCACCCCGGCCCGGGCCAACTCCCCGTCCAAGCGCTCCGCATGCTGATGGAAGTCGGTGTCCCGCAGGACACGGATGCCCCACCCGTGGAGGAGGCGTTCGTCTTCCGACCTCTCACCCACGAGGACCGCCGAGACGGGTCGCCCCCAGGCCGCCAGATTGCGGAGGAGGACCAGCGCATCTCCCCCGTTGTTGCCCGTTCCCACCAGGGCGGTAACATGCCCCCGGGGGAAGAGACGCTGGAGAACGAGAGCCGCCGACCGCCCTGCATTCTCCATGAGGGTGGCCTGGGGAACCCCCATCTCCTCAATGGCAATCCGATCGAACTCGGCGCTCTCGATGCCCGTGGGCGCTCCCACCAAGGCCCGGCCGAAAGGCCGGATCACGTGGCTCAGGGACGTAGTCATCGGAATCCCCCGGGGTGGAGGAAGGGTGGCGTCAGAACTGTGGCAGGACCCGAGCAGGCAGGGCCCCGGGGCCCAAAGGGGCCTTACTTGTAGCTCTGACCGATGGTCCGACCGAACGTGATCTCCCCGTTGTCGATGCGGATGTTGAACCCGCACTCGGGGTTCGAGCAGACCCAGGCCTTGTAACGGATGGGCGCCCCGTCCCGGCCGTAGTCCGACAGGGGAAGGAGAAGCCCGTTGTCACACTTCTGACATTTGGGAAATACACTGTCTTCCACCATGATCAACCCCTCCCAACATCAGGTAGGTCAAAGGGCCAGGCCCGGAGTCTACCGGGCAACCCCCGTTCCAGTGTCCGGGGGCTCAGAACCGGCGCCCCCAGGGGTAGTCCAGCTCGAAGGCCTCCTCGAAGTCGAACAATGCCCGGAAGTCCTCCATGCGGTCCTCTTCCTGCTTCTCCAGGATCCCGCACTCCACCATGGCAAAGACGATCTCACCCAGGTCCTCGGTGGAATGAATGCCCCAGTGGGCGAGAACGGTCCTTGCCATGGGCCCGTAGTGCTGGAGTGCCAGCCTTCGAACACCCTCGGCCAACTCCTCACCGGAGATGTGCCTGCGCACCTCGAGGCTGTCCAGCACCGCGTGGAGGGCGGTCAGGAGGAAGAGATAGGCCTTCCCATGGAAACGTGGGGTCCGTTCCATGAGCCTTTCTAGAATTCCCTCAGCGAAGCGCAGGTCGGTCATACTCCAAAACTTATCGTCTTCCCGCGGGTGCGCCACCCTTTCCCGAACCTGTACCGGCATCTGCAAGGGCAGGCCCAGTCACGGCTTCAGCGGTGCCATGGATGGTGATAACGGTCCCCCTTTTCAAACCGGCGACATGAACTCCTCATAGAGCGGGAAGCCGCCACAGAGCTCCGTCACCTCTGCCCTCACGATCCGGAGCAGGTCCTCGTCGCCGGGATGGTCCAAAACGCGCACGATCCAGGAGGCGATCTGCTCCATCTCCCCTTCCGCCATTCCCCGGGTGGTGAGGGCGGGGGTACCGATCCTGAGTCCCGAGGTGACGAAGGGAGAGCGGGTCTCCCCGGGAACCGTGTTCTTGTTCACGGTGACGCCAGCCTCCTCCAGGGCATGCTCCGCCTCTTTACCCGAAAGTTCGGGGTGACTGGGCCGGAGGTCCACCAGCATGAGGTGGTTGTCCGTCCCATCGCTCACCAGCTTGAGCCCCCGGCTCATGAGGCCGTGGGCCAGGGCCTGGGCGTTGGCCACGATCTGGCGTGAGTAGTCCTTGAACCCGGGCTGAAGGGCCTCCCGCAACGCCACGGCCTTGGCAGCGATGACGTGCATCAACGGTCCACCCTGGGTACCGGGAAACACGGCCTTGTCGATGGCCTTGGCGTGCTCCTCCTTGCAGAGGATCAGCCCTCCCCGTGGTCCCCGGAGGGTCTTGTGGGTGGTGGTCGTCACCACGTCGGAATGTGGAATGGGACTTGGGTGCACCCCCGTAGCCACCAGACCGGCGATGTGGGCCATGTCCACCAGGAGGACGGCCCCCATTTCCTGGGCGATGGATTCGAACGCCTCGAAATCGATGATCCGGGGATAGGCGCTGGCACCGGCGATGATGAGTCTGGGCTTGAAGGCCCGGGCCTGGTCCCTCAGGGCTCCGTAATCGATGCGCCCGTCGGAATCCCCCACTCCGTACGCCCCGATCTCGTACATCATGCCACTGAAGTTCACCGGCGAGCCATGGGTCAGATGCCCCCCGTGACTGAGGCTCATGCCCAGGATCCTGTCGCCGGCCTTCAGGAAAGCCAGAAAGGCCGCCATGTTGGCCTGGGCACCCGAGTGGGGCTGGACGTTGGCATGATCCGCGCCGAAGAGGGTCTTGGCCCGGTCGCGGGCCAGGTCCTCCACCACGTCCACGTTCTCACACCCCCCGTAGTAGCGCTTGTGGGGGAGTCCCTCGGCGTACTTGTTGGTGAGGACGGTGCCCATGGCCTCCAGGACCGCCTCCGACACGAAGTTCTCGCTGGCGATGAGCTCCAGCTGGGACGCTTGGCGTCGCGCTTCGGCCTGGATGGCGGCATAGGTGTCCGGATCGGTGACCTTCAAATGTTGCAACATGTCTCTGCTCGTTCGTGTTCGTGGATCCCATCGGGCGATGGCGCCGGAACCGGCGCAGACACCCTCACATCCCGTAGCTCACGCACCCCAACTCCGTCCGGTGAAGATACCGGACCTCCTCGATCCTCTGCTCTGCGGCCTTGTCCGATGCCTCGGCGGTGGTGATACCCTCAGCCTGGGCCAACTCCAGGATCCTGAGCAGGGTCTCGTAGATCTCGCCTGCCTTCCGTAGGCTCCTGTCGGGAGGCCATCCTTCGATCTCGGCGTAGACGTTGATGAGGCCCCCGGTGTTCACCAGGTAGTCCGGCCCATAGAGAATACCCTTGGCCTCCACCTCCTTGGCGTGCCGGGCCTCGGCCAGCTGGTTGTTGGCAGCGCCCACGATGATGTCCACGTCCAGGACCTTCAAGGTGTCGTCGTTGATGACGGCTCCCAGGGCGCACGGAGCGAAGACGTCGGCCTTCACCCCATAGATCTCGTCCGGAGCCACGGACGCGGCACCGAACTCCTTCACCACCACATCCACCTTCTCCTGGCTGATGTCCGTGACGGTGAGACGGGCACCTTCTTCGGCCAGGTCTTGGCAGAGATAGTAGCCCACGTGCCCCACCCCCTGAATGGTGACATGCTTCCCTGCAAGGGAATCGTTGCCGAATTTGTGGAGGGCTGCCGCCTTCATCCCCTGGTAGACCCCGTAGGCCGTGACCGGGGACGGATCACCCGACTTGCCCATGAGCCCCACAACGTGGCTGGTCTCCATGCGGACGAATTCCATATCCGCCGGGGAGGTCCCTACGTCCTCCGCCGTGATGTAACGGCCGGCCAGGGATTCCACCGCCCGTCCGTGGGCCCGGAAGATCATCTCCCGGTTCCGGGAGTTGGGGTCGCCGATGATGACGGACTTCCCCCCGCCCAGGTTCAGCCCCGCCAAGGCCGCCTTATAGGTCATGCCCCGGGCCAGACGGAGAGCGTCCTCGATGGCCTCGGCATCGGTGGCGTAGTTCCAGAACCGCGTGCCGCCGAGCCCCGGGCCCAGCGTGGTGTCATGGATCGCGATGATCCCCTTGTATCCGATGCGCGGCTCGTTCCAGAACACCAGTTGCTCGTGCTCCCGCCGGCTCATTCTTTCGAAGATCTCCATCCGCGCTTCCTCCCCGTATTGAGGTTTCGTTTCCTTGTGCAGCCCCGTCAGGACCCGTCTTCCTGGACAACCTCCCGGGCTACGACAAGCCTCATGATCTCACTGGTCCCCTCCGAGATCTCCATTCCTTTGGCATCCCTGAGGAGTTTTTCCACGGGATAATCCCGCATGTATCCGTAACCTCCAAAGATCTGTACCGCCTCGTCGGCGATCCACAGAGCCGCCTCGGAGGCCGTGAGCTTGGCCATGGCCGCCAAGGACCTCGCCGAAGGACTTTCCGGATCCGGCTCCCCTCGTCCTGGCCCCCCGTTCCCCTGAGGCTCGAGAGCATGGGCTGCCATCCGGATCAGGGACCGGGCTGAGGTGATGCGGACGGCCATGTCCGCCAGCTTGAAGCGGGTGGCCTGGAAGGCCGCCAGAGGGCGCCCGAACTGTACTCGCTCCCGTGAGTAGTCACGGGCGTGCTCGAAGGCGGCCCGAGCGATCCCCAGGGCCAGGGCCGCGATCCCAGCTCGGCCTACGTCCAGGGCCTCCAGGGCGTATCCGAAACCCTCTCCCTCCTCTCCCAGGAGAGCATCGGCCCCCAGGCGGACGTCCGCAAGCGCTACCTCCACCGTCTCGGAGGCCGCCAGCCCCATGGTAACCTCCCTCTTTCCCACCTCCCACCCTGGAGCATCGGTTTCCAGCAGGAAGGCGTTCATGCCCTCCCCTTCCTCCCAACGGGCGAAGACGACGACGATGCCGGCCTGACCACCGTTGGTGACCCACTTCTTGCTGCCCCGGAGAACCCAATCCTCCCCGTCCCGCCGCGCCAGGGTGGCCAGTGACCGGGCGTCACTGCCGGCACCAGCCTCCGAGAGGGCGAACGCTCCGAGGATCTCGCCGGAGGCGAGCCGGGGCAGATATCGGGTTTTCTGTCCTTCCGTTCCGTACCGAAGCAACAGGTGGCCGACGGGGCCTGAGTGGATGGCCACCGCTAGCGCCACACTGGCGTCGCCCCAGGCCAACTCCTCCAACACAAGAAGATAGGTGTCCAGGTCCAGGCCGAGTCCTCCGAAGGCCTCCGGAACCCTCATTCCAAGAAAGCCAAGCTCCCCGAGCTTGGAAAAGACTTCGGGATCCAGACTCCTGCGGGCATCCCAGTCTGCCGCATGGGGGCGGATTTCTCCAAGGGCAAACTCCCGGGCCATGGCCCGGATCTCCCGCTGTTCCTCGGTCAGTCGAAAGGTCACTGCCGTCACCTCGCTCCCTGGGATGGCCGATGCCCCCTCACCCATCATATCCAAAGAAGCCCCTCCCGGACTTCCGACCGAGCCAGCCCGCCGCGACGTACTTCCTCAAGAGAGGACAAGGGCGGTACCGGTCGTCACCCAGATCCCGGTGGAGCACTTCCAGAATACCCAGGCATACGTCCAGGCCGATAAGATCCGCCAGGGCCAGGGGGCCCATGGGATGGGCCATTCCAAGCTTCATCACGGTGTCGATGGCCTCCGCCTCCGCCACTCCCTCCATGAGGGCGAAGACCGCCTCGTTGATCATGGGCATGAGAACCCGGTTCGAGACGAAGCCTGGGAAGTCATTGACCTCCACCGGAGTCTTTCCCAGATCTCGGGAGAGGCTCATGACGGTCTCGGTGGTGGCATCGTCCGTGGCCAATCCTCGAATCACCTCCACCAGCTTCATGACCGGCACCGGATTCATGAAGTGCATGCCGATGACCTTGTGGGGCCGCTTGGTGAACCCGGCGATCTGGGTGATGGAGATGGAGGAGGTGTTGGTGGCCAGGATGGTGTCCTCAGGCGCCGCCCCGTCCAGGGCCCGAAAGACGTTCTCCTTCATGCTCACCTCTTCGGGAACCGCCTCCACCACCAGCTGAACCGACGCGGCCGCCGCCTCCATGGATGTGTCGGTGGAGATGCGGCTCACCGTCGCTTCCTTTTCCTCGGGGCTGATGATCTCCTTCTTCACCTGTCGATCCAGGTTCTTCACGATGGTGCCCAGGGCCCTGTCGAGAAGATCCTGATTCATGTCCACCAGCGTTACCCGCCGTCCCGCTTGGGCGCACACGTGGGCGATCCCGTTTCCCATGGTCCCGCCACCGATGACGGCAATGCCCTCGATCTTCATGGTCACTTCTCCCGGTCAACGAATCTCCAGATCCCCTCGCCGAAGTCTTCCGGGGAGCCCTCTGACTCCCGGAAAAGGACGAGAGGGCGGACGTTCCTCGCAGAGGCTCCCGGACTCATCCAGGAGGCTTTCCACAGGGCCAGGGCCGCCAGTCCAAGGACCGCGGCGGCCACCACCGACCCCTCGGGGCCAAAGGCCCCTCCACTCACCCAGTCGGCTCCCCGGATGTGGGCCTCCACCAGGGGAGCGTCCACAAGATCCAGGCCGCTCACCGGAAGGTCCGCCAGGAAGCCGTGTGCCCAGTTCCAGCCAAGGTGGGCACCCGATGCCCACCAGAGGCTGGCAGTCTTCAGGTATACCACCCCCAGGAACATTCCCGCCATGACGATGCTCACAAACCCCAGGGGGGCCACGTTCGGGTTGCCCAGGTGGAGCAGGCCGAACACCAGGGACGTGAGCCAGAGAGCCTCCAGAGCCCCCCACCCCTCCACCAATGACTGGAAGAGGTATCCTCGCAGGAGGGCCTCCTCCGCGGCCGCAGGGATGGCGAACAGCCAGAGCGCAGCGGCTCCCGCCAGAAGGTACTCTTCCAGGGTCCCGGCGTCACCCGACCACCGCACCCCGCCCAGGGCCGCGATGCCCAGGACCACAGCCACTGCCACCAGCACACCCAAGCCCACCCCACCCAGGCTCTCCCTGCCCACCGAGGGCGCCAGGTAGAAGCCCAACGCACCCGGTGCCCTCCCGTCCATCCTGAGGAGGATCCACCCGGCCAGGAGGGCGGCCAGGAGAATGGGGAACGTCTGGCCCGGCAAACCCGGAAGAGCCAGGAAGCTCCCCAGGACGGTGAACACCATGAAAAGGAGGATGAAGAGAAGCACCCTCCAGATCAGCCGCAGCCTCCCCGCCGAGGTCCAGAAGAACCCCACGACCCTCCTCAGACCATCTCAACGGAGAGGGCCACGGCGTTCCCACCCCCAAGACACAATGCCGCCGCCCCCGTGGACACCCCCTTGTCCTTCATGGCATGGAGGAGGGTCACCAGGACCCGGGCTCCGGAAGCTCCGATGGGGTGCCCCAGCGCCACGGCTCCACCGTTCACGTTCACACGGTCAGGATCGATCCCCAGTTCCCGGATGTTGGCGATGGACTGCACGGCAAAGGCCTCGTTCAGCTCATAGAGGGCGTAGTCCGCCACCGTCGTTCCGTCCTTGTCCATGAGCTTGCGCAGGGCGTCGATGGGGGCGAAGAAGAGGTCCCGGGGCTCCGTGGCTCCCACGGCGTAGTTGTTGATCAACGCCTGGATCGGGAGGCCGTGGGCCTCGGCGAAAGCTTGGGAAGCCACCACCAGGGACGCTGCGCCGTCATTGAGTCCAGGGGCGTTCCCCGCGGTCACCACCAGGTTCGCGATTCCCTCGGGAGCGTCCTTGGGGAAGGCCGGACGGAGACGGCCCAGGGCCTCCATGGTCGTGTCGGCCCTGGGGCTCTCGTCCGTGTCCACCACGGTTACGCCCTTTCGGTGCTGTATCTCAACCGGGAGGATCTCGTCCTTGAACTTCCCGGCCTCAATGGCGGCCACGGCCTTCCTATGGGAGTGATAGGAGAACTCGTCGGCCTCCTCCCGGGTGATGCCGGCCTTATCGGCGGTGTACTCGGCATACCCCCCCATGTGGCAGTTCCCGAAGGAGCACCAGAGTCCGTCGAAGATGAGCCCGTCCTGCACCGTCTGGTCCCCGAACTTCACCCCACCTCTATAGTTTCTGAGGTAGAAGGGAACGTTCGACATGGATTCGAATCCCCCCACCGCCGCCACCTGCAGATCGCCGGCCTTGATTCCCTGGGCAGCCAGCATGACGGCCTTCAGACCCGACCCGCAAACCTTGTTGATGGTCATGGCGGGGACGGAGGCCGGGATACCCCCTCCCAGGGCCGCCTGGCGGGCGGGAGCCTGCCCGGCTCCGGCACCCACGACGTTCCCCATGATCACCTCCTCCACCACCCCAGGCTCGACCCCTGCCCTCGCCACAGCTTCTCGGACCACGAGAGCGCCGAGTTGGGTGGCCGAGAGGGGGGAGAGCCCCCCCAGGAACCGTCCGATGGGCGTCCTGACACCGGAAAGGATCACCGGCACTCTGGCTTTGTCCGTCATGGGTCCTCGTCTCCCTTCGTCACGTTCGTTTCACGTAGGACGGGAGTCATGCCCCCCTCCCGCGGTAGGTCGGGGGTAAGATATCCCGCTTTCGGCCGGAGGGCACGTCTGCGATCCCTCATTCCTTCCATTCCTGTTCACTCTCCAGGAGGACCGGCCTCTCCTGCGCCGGATCCATCCTTCCCCAAGGTATTCTGGCGTCGTGCTGGAAGATCAGGAGCCACCCCTCCTCCTTGGCCCGTTCCCAGAGGACTCTCTTGCTCTCCAGGGTCCGGAGGGGTTCCAGATCGTACCCCATGATCCATGGGAGGGGGAGATGGGCGGCGGTGGGGCAGACGTCGGCCAGGAACACGGCTGATTCCCCCCGGCTTTGCAGAACCACCGACTGGTGATGGGGGGTGTGGCCCGGCGTGGGAAGAAGACGGATGCCCTCGGTGACCCGGGCTTCCCCCTCAACCGTGTCCACCAGGCCGGCCTTCACGAGGGGGGCGAAGTTCTTGGACATGTACGAAGCCCGGACCCGCTCGTTGGGAGAGGCCGCGAACTCCAGCTCCCCCTTCTGCACTACGTGGCGGGCCCGGGGGAAAGACGGAGCCAGGCTCCCGTCGTCCCGAAGGACGACGTTCCCCCCGGCGTGATCAAAATGGAGGTGCGTGCTCACCACCATGTCCACGTCCCCGGGCTCGAACCCGAGGGACCGCATGCCGTCCTCCAGGCGTGTAGGGCTTCCCTCGTTATCGGAGCCATAGATCTCCCGGAACGTCTCCGACTCCTTGTTTCCGACCCCGGAATCGACCAGGACAAGAGCATGAGGAGCCTCCACCAATAGACAACGGAGGGCCAGGGGGATGCGGTGGCGCTCGTCCGGGAGGATCTTCTTCTCCCAAAGGGGCCGGGGCACGACCCCGAACATGGCTCCTCCATCCAGCCACAGGACCCCAGCCTCCAGGGCGTGGATGCGCATGCCGCCCAGGGTGAGGGTCCTGGTGAGGGGGAGGTCGTTGGCTCTCAAGGAGGATAGGCTGCTCACGGGGATCGCTTTCGCTCGAGTATGAGTCGCAGGGAGGTGAGATCCCGGGCTCCCCTGGCCCTGGCCTCGTCCAGGAGCCGGAGGAGGACCCGGGCCGTGGCCATGGCATCGCCGTGGGCCCGGTGACGGGAATGGATGGGGATCCCGAAGTGGACGGCCAGCGCATCGAGGTTCCTGCGCACCAGGTCCGGAGCGAGCCGGCGGGCAAGTTGAAGGGTGCAGAGACGGGGCCCCTGCGGGACGAAGCCCAGGGAATCAGCAAGCTGGTAGCTCACGAACCTCCAGTCGAAGGGCGCGTTGTGGGCCACGAAGACCCTCCCCTCCAAGCGGTCGAAAAGCTCGCAGGCCACCTCGTCGAAGAAGGGGGCGCCGGCCACCATCTCGTTGGTAATGCCCGTGAGCTCCGAGATGCGCCGGGGAATTGGCCGTCCGGGATTCACAAGGCTCTGGAACTCGCCGGAGATGCTGCCTTCCCTGACCTCCACCACGGCGAT
>Ga0114946_10000230_pt1 | contig 35400 bp, 32 predicted proteins | sample WalLakDeSediment_FD_88676 | JGI IMG/M metagenome (GOLD analysis project Ga0114946, IMG submission 88676) | Lake sediment microbial communities from Walker lake, Nevada to study Microbial Dark Matter (Phase II) - Walker Lake 11/02/13 Deep Sediment | ecosystem: Environmental > Aquatic >... | reverse complement strand
TTTCGCCGAGGGCGTTGTCGCCGAAACTTGTAGTACGCCCGGTACAACTGCGTTTCGGCTCCTAGCCCTCGACGAAAATTCCGGCGCGAGGCGCCACGAGGACTTCCACCACGGGCTGCTAGCAGGTGATCACAGGACCGCAGCTGCGGAACCGGCCCGACTTCGGGGACACCCCGCTTCTTTCGTTCTACGCTCTCAGGCCGGGCGCCGAGTTACGAGTAGGCGAGGCCATGCCATGAGGTGGCGAGTTCGCGCCGACCTGCGACTTCTATTGTGAAGCCCACGAGCGCTCGTGCGCCTACCTGGGCTGCGATGGCGCGACGGCCTACGGGTGGCTGGGCTCCCTCGAATATGCGGGCGACATGTGTCTATCGGGCAGTCACCACCATCGACACCAATAGCCGGGCAGCGGCCGCCGGGGCTCGTACGAGCCCCGGCGAACTCGCAGTATTAGACCAGCTCGCGGCGGGCGAACTCGCGGCGGAGCTTGCCTAGGGCGCGCTCTTGCAGCTGACGGATGCGCTCGCGGGAGAGCGAGTGGCGCTCGCCGAGCTGGCGCAGGGTCATGGGCTCGAACTCCGACTCGGCGGCGTCGCCGCCGTCGATGCCGTAGCGCCGCCGGAGGATGTCGAGCTCGATCGGCTGGAGGCCGGTCAGCGACTCATAGAGGTGGTCGCTCATGGCTTCGAGCTCGAGCACCTCGGCGACCTCGGGCGAGGTCGGATCCTCGAGCTTGTCGAGCATGCCGCGGCCGTCGTCGTCGCTGACCGGCGCGTCGAGGCTGACGGTCCCGTCGAGGGTCAGCTTGGTCAGCTTGCGGACCCGGACCTTGCTCAAGCCGGTCTCCTTGGCCAACTGCGGGATCGTGGGCTTCTCGCCGGTCTTGGCCTCGATCTCGCGCGTCGCCCGGCGGAGCCGCTGGAGGTCGGCGGAGACGTGGGCTGGGAGCCGGACCGTGCGGCCCTTGTTGGCGAGGGCGCGATTGATCGCGTGCCGGATCCACCAAGTCGCGTAGGTCGAGAACCGGTAGCCGCGCCGACCGTCGAAGCGATCGACGGCCTTCATCAGGCCGAGGTTGCCCTCCTGCACGAGGTCCTGAAGCGGCATCAGGCCGTGATCGAAGCGCCGGGCGATGGTCACGACCAAGCGCAGGTTGGCCTTGACGAACTTGTTCTTGGAGTACCGAAGCGCTTGGTTCGCGCTGCGCATCCGGTGGATATAGGCCGCGAACGGGCGGCTGCCCTTGGGCGGATAGGTGACCTGGACGGCGACGGACTCGCGCCGGTTGGCGTCGATGGCCTCGAGGTCGGCGGCGATCATGTCGCCGTACTTCCCGTCGAGGTCGATCTCGGCCATCAGCGTGGCGAGGATCTTTTGCGCGGTCTGATAAGCCTCGCGGTTCGACTTGGTCTCACGGTCGCGGTACGCCCGCGAGGTCACCCGCGCCTGCTCGAGCTCGGTACGGGGGATCGCGGCGCAGTTGTCGGCGATCAGCGCCTGCTCGATGATATCGGCGATGCCGGTGACGAAGGGCGGATACGAGAGCAGCGCCTTCCAATAGCCCAGGCGCCGATCGGCGATCTCCGCCGCGAGCGACTTCTCTTCTTCGGGAGTCAGCACGTCGACCTTGGAAACGTCGCCTAAATAAGCGCCCAGCGGCGTCTCCGCTTTCCGTCCAGTGGTTCGACGCGGCGTGCTGTTTGTGGTGTTCTTCGTACGTGCCATGACCGCTCCTCCTTCGCTTGCTTGCTCTTGCTTGCAGGGGGTCCCCGGTAGAGCTACTGAACTCCCCGTGAGGGGACGACCGACGCCGACGAGTTCAGACCCGAGTGGTGTCGGGCTGCTTGGGGTGGAGACCCTTGCGTGCTTCATAGGTGGCCCGCAGGGGCCGGCTTCAATGAGTTAACTACGTAGACAGCCTCGCCGCCGTTCCAGGCGTTCCAACGGCCCGACAACGTAAGCATCGGATTGACTGACGCAAGTCGCGGGCCAACTCGCTGGGGGTCGAGCCTGGGCTCCGGAGCCCAGGCTCCTGACGTTGAGGGTGATCGGACGGCGAGCCATCGCGGTTGGGACAGTGCACATTCCGGGCCGAGTGCTAGCCGCGCGCGGGAGCGAGCAGGCCTGCGCATGGGAAGCACGAATTCGGAGGCGGGCGCGCTGTGTTGGGGGTCGAGCGGCCCGGCGGTCGAGCGATGGCACCCTGCGCTGCGCCGAAAAATGGTTCAATGTGACACAAATGCACGGTTGCCCAGTGCGCATTGAACTCGTCGGACCCGCGCTTCGGGTACGGGGTCCACGCGCTCGCTCGGGCTCCACGTGTGCAAAGCCGGCCGGCTGAGTCATCAGTGAGCGATCGCCTGGGGTGCAGCCCTGCGCGAGAGCGGGTTTGGAGCGCGAGCACATCCGACTCAGTGGGAGCATCCCCACGCAAATTGGGTTCAGCTCGGCTGCGCCAAACCGTGCCACCTGAGCGGCCAGATCGGTTATCTTCGGCCGTGCGCTCGTGCTTTGGATCGATGATCGGCCTGATGGCCACGCTCAGCATGCTGGCCTGCGGGGCGCAAGTCGACGCGGTCCCCGAGGGCGCGTTGGCGCGAGTCGGTGAGGTGATCATCGAGCCGGAGCAGCTCGAGGCCCTCCACGGGCAGCTCGACGCCTTTGGCCAGGCCCGGTTTCGCGGGGCGGACGGGCGACGGGCGCTGATCGACGCGCTGATCACCCAAGAGCTCCTGGTCCAAGAGGCGCGGGCTGAGGGCTTCGCTACGGATCCGCGGGTCGAGTGGGCGGTGATCCAAGAGCTCGCCGCGCTCCAGCGCGCGGCGATGCTCGAGCGTCGCCTGCCCCAGGCCGAGGTCGCGGCCGACACGGACGCGCTCCGGGCCCGCTACGAGCGTCCCGAGGTCCAGGCTGACCTGCAGTTGATGGAGCCCGAGCGGCGAAGCATGCGGGTCGTGCGGGTCGAGAGCTTCGATGAAGGTGAACGCGCGCTCGCTCGGATCGCCGCTGGCGAGGTCACCCTCGACGAGCTCGGCGATGTGGTGCGGACGCCCCTGATGCGGCGCGACGACCAGGAGTACCCGGCCTTTCACCAGCTCTTGTTCGACCCCGAGCTCGGCGCCGACGACCTGGTCCCGCGGCCGGTGCTCAGCGGTCAACTCGTGCTCATCGGTGCGATCGACGAGCTCCAACCTGCGCGGATCCTGCCGTTCGAGGACCCACAGGTGCAAGAGCAGCTGATCCTCGCGGAGCGAAGCGCCCGCCTCGCGCCCGTCGAAGCGGCGCTGTTGGCCGAGCTCCGCGAGCGCTTTCCAGCACAGTGAGCGGGTGCTATTCGGTGCAGGTGCGCGTCATCGCTCGAACCGCGGCTGTCTCGCTCCTTGCGCTGCTCGGAGTGGGAGCGACCTCGTTGCTTGCCCCATCCGAGGCCGCTGGCGAAGACGCCGTCGTGCTCGATCGCATCGTCGCGGTGGTCAACAACCAGATCCTGCTCGAGAGCGACCTCGACTTGTGGATGGTCTACGACGAGACCATCGGCGCCGAGCTACAAAAGCTGCAAAATCCCACGGAAGAGCAGCTGTTGCGCCGGTTCGTCGAGCTCCGCCCGCAGGGCCTCGACGAGCTCATCGCCCGCACGCTGCTGCTCGGTCAGGCCCCGCAGTTCAACATCGCGGCGAGCGAGTCCGAGGTCGAGGCCTACCTGCAAAACTTGGCTCGCAACGCCGGTCTCGGGGGCGTCCCGGAGCTCAAGCACGCGGTCGAGGAGAGCATGCGCTACGGCACCTGGGCGCAGTACCGCTACAAGCTGCGCGAGGACATCATCATTTATCAGCTCGAGGCGATGCTGATCAACGTGGCCGTCAGCGATCAGCAGGTGCTCGATCGCTACCGCGCGCTGAGCAAGAGCGAAGAGGCCAAGCTCGAGGTCCGGCGCTTCGTGTTTCGGGCCAGCGATAACCCAGCCGAGCGCGACGCGGTGTTCAAGCAGGCCAAGGCGGTGGTCCGGCGGCTGTCGGCCGGTGAGGACCCCGAGGCCCTCGCGCAGGAGCTCGAGCAGGAGGTCGACTCCGAGGAGATCGGGCGCAGCTCGGTCTCCCGACCCATCGGCGAGCGCTTGTTCGCGGCCAAGGCCGGCGACGTGGTCGGGCCCCTCGAGTCGGGTCAGGGCTACCTGGTGTTCTTGATCGATGACGTGATCACCTCTGATGTGCTCGGCTTTGACGAGGCCAAAGAGCAGCTGCGCGCGATGATCCTCGACGAGGTCCGGGACAAGGGCCGCAGCGACCTTCGCCAGCAGCTGCGTGCTCGCGCGCATGTGGATATCCGGCTCTGATACACTGGTGAGGCGGGTTTGAACTCGCGCTCGCTAGTCCATGCGTTTCAACAGGATCAAAGCCACGCTGCCCGATGAGCAGCGGGCGATCTCGCCCGCGATTCGGCGAGCGGCGGCGACGCTGTGCATCGCGGTCGCGCTGGCCGTGATCGGGCTGGGCTATGGGTGGCACGAGCAGCAGGCGCAGACCCTCGGCCCCGATCGGGAGGCCGCGCTCGTGGGCCCGCCCGGGGTCCCGGAGCACGGCTACCAGGTGATCCCCGACGCGCCGCCGCTGCCCTTGCCGCCGACCCCCGAGCAGCGGCTCGACGCCCGGCTCTCGGCCTTCGCCAGCCAAGTCGAGGAGGCCAAGGCGAGCCTCGATCCCTCGTTGGTCGCGTTCGGGGCCGAGTCCCTGCGCGGCGCGATCGAGCAGAGCATCGGGCGCATCAACGATCGCGCCCAGGTGTCAGTGCACATCCGCGACCTCGAGTCGGGCCGGGTGCTGTTCGACTATTACGGAGACACGCTGCTCAACCCCGCGAGTAACCATAAGCTGGTCACGACCTCGGCGGCCCTCGATCTGCTCGGGCCCAGCTATATGTTCGAGACCCGGGTGCTGCTCGTCGGCCAGACCCTCTATGTGATCGGCGAGGGCGATCCAACCATGGACGGCGAGGCGGTCGCGGAGCTCGCTCGGGTGGTCGCCGAGCGGATCCCCGCTGGCGCGGTCACGCAGATCGTGATCGATGACAGCGTGTTCTCGCCCCAGACGCTCGGGCCGGGCTACGCCAAAGACGGCTGGGGGGCTTCGTACATGGCGCCGAGCGGGGCCTTGAGCGTCAACTTCAACACCGTCGAGATCACGGTCTACCCGGCCAAGGGGGCCCGCTCGCCGGTGGTTCGGGTCGAGCCCGATAGCGCCCACGTGGTCGTGGACAACCGCGCGCGCATGGCCAGCGCGACCCGGCTCGACCTTCGCTCGCATCCGCTGGCGCCAGAGATCTCCGAGCCGAGCCGCGAGCAGATCCTGACCCGGGTCGAGGTCACGGGCACGCTGGCTCGGACCAGCCGCGCTCACAAGGTGCGCCGGCGGGTCGTCGATCCGGGCATGTTCTTTGGAGCGGTGTTCGCCCGCGGGCTCGCGCGCTTTAGCCAGAGCGCGGAGCTGCCGGTCCGCAGCGGGACCGCGCCAAGCGTGGCGCTCGAGCACGAGCTCGCCGACGGCGACCACCTCGAGCTCCCGCAGGTCGTCGCCTACCAGCAGGGTGAGGACGCGAGCGAGGGCGGCGACGTGATCCTCGTCGCTCGCCACTGGAGCCCGCCGCTCATCGAGATCGTCGGCGGGCTGCTGACCTACTCCAATAATTTTACGGCCGAGCAGCTGCTGCGGACCTTGGGCTGGCGGATGACCGGCGCGCCCGGCGACTGGGACAACGGCGGCGCGGTCGTGCGCGGCTACTGGGAGGCCCTCGGCAACGATCCCAGCACGCTCGTGTTTGAGAACGGCGCGGGCTTGAGCCGCGTCGGGCGGATCACCACCGCGGGCCTAGTCGAGCTCATGAGCGTGGCCGCGCGCTCGCATTCGGCCGGGCTTCGGCTGACCGACGCGCTGCCGATCGCCGGCGCGTCGGGGACCGTGCGCGCTCGCTTGCAGCGCTCGGGCAAGCGGGTCCGGGCCAAGTCCGGGACCCTAAACGGCGTCAGCGGGCTGACCGGGGTGATCACCACGGAGGCCGGCGAGCCCCAGGTCGCCTTCTCGATCCTGATCAACGTACGCGAGACCGATCGCATGAACGCGGCGGCCCGTCGGCAGACCGAAGATCGGATCGTGATGGCCGTGCTCAGCCACATCGACAGCTGGGAAGCCGTGCGTGGCCCAATCATCCACGGCCTCCGGCCGATGTCGGTCAGGCCGGACTAGCAGCCCGTGGTGAAAGTCCTCGCGCCGCCTCGCTTGGCCTTTTCGCCGAGGGCGGTGTCGCCGAAACTTGTAGTGCTAGGCGTAGCGAGTCAGTCGCTCATGGCGGGATGTCTCCGCGCTGGGCGGCCTTTCGCAAGGCGGGCGCAAGGCGGGCGTTCGGTCGTAGCAAGTCGAAACGGCCCGGGGGCGCGCGCCCCTCCGCCGCATCGGAGCTCGCCGAGTGCCGGTGCTCGCCTGCTCCGGGTCGTCGTTGTACGGGTGACCCACGGCGAGATTCCCGTTCGCGTGTTCTTCATGCCGGTGGTCGACATCATCGAAACCTACGCCGGGCGCTGGTCGACGGAGGTCTGCTTCCGCGACCTCGAGCAGCAGCCGGGCTTCGGCGATTCGCAGGCTCGGCGCAAGCAGGCAGTCGAGCGCACCGCGCCATTCGTCGGCTACACCTATACGTTGCTGGTGCTGTGGTTCACCACAAACGCGACTTCGTCGTCGCCCCTCGCTACGCCGCCGCTTCGCCCTTGGTGCCGCCACAAGCGTGGGTCCTCGCTCTGATCTGATCAATGATTTCGATGATTTCGATGATTTCGATGACTCATGCCAGGGACGAGCACAGCCGCCTCCGGTCTCGTCTACGCGAGAATCGGAGGCGGCATAAAGTCTGAAGATCGTAGACACGAAGTCAAAGAACTGGAAGAACTATCAAGAATATCTGAACAGGCTGACGGGGGGCGGTGTCATGGTCATCGACGAGAAGCTCAGGACGAATCGAGTGCGCTTCGCGGAGGTCGAGTATGAGCCAGGACTTCCTCCGCTTCCCCCCTGAGCGGACCGAACCAAACCACGCAAAGACCCCGCGAGGATCGGTCCGCGCGGGGTCTCGAGAGTCGCGGCTACTGCTTGAGCGTGTACGATTCGCAAGCCTTGTGGGCGAGCTCTTCGGTGATCGCGTCGCCCATCTTGGCGCTCAGGTTCGCCGAGCAGACCACGGTCGCGCCGTTGATCTCGCGGATGTTGAGGTAGACCTCGGCGTTGTCATCGTCATATTTGACGACGGTGAACCAGCCATTGTCGGTCTTCTCGACGTCCTTGGTCACCGAGGAGATCGCGGTGCCGACCTGCATCATCATCGGCGCCGCGGCCTTGAGCTCGTCCATGCTGGTGAGCTTGTCGCTGACCACGCGGATCACGATGCCGTAGAACACCTTGTCGTTGGTCCACTTGGCGACCTTCGCGTCCTCGTCCCACTCTGGGGTCCAGTCGCCCTGCGGCTGCAGGTCGAGGCCGAGGAATTCCTTGTCGTTGCTCGGCTGCGGACCGGTAGGCGCGGCCGGCTCGGCGGGCGCGACCTCGGGCTTGGCGTCGTCGGCCTTCTTGTCGTCGGCCTTCTTGTCGTCGGCCTTGGCTTCGTCCTTCTTGTCGCAGGCGACGGTGCCGAGCGAGAACACGCAAACGAGCGCGAGGGTCGTGATGGTCTTGATCGTCGTGGTAGTCATGAGAACTCGGCCGCGCTTGTAGCCGAGTTCGTCACGACGCGCCGCGTCGCCGCCGTCTGAAAGCTCACGGCCCGATGAGGCCCTGAAGTTTCTGTGGTGCAATCAGCAAAACCGGCTCAGGCCGGGTTGCGCTCGAGATAGCCGTTGATCCACTTGGCGCTCGCGTTCCAGCCGTCGATCACGTTTTGGGTCGCGGTGTTCTCGATGATCTTGCCGATCCCAAACATCTTGGCGTCGACCTCGAAATTGACCTTGCGCATGCAGTGGCCGTCGCCGTGGGGCTCGAGGCGCATCACGCCCTCGATGTGGACCTTGTCACCGAACGCCGCGAGGATCAGCCGCCAGCGCCACTCGCCGGCGCTGCGGACCCAGTCGCCGATCTCCTCGTAGCCGACGCGGTCGCCGACGATCTTGGCGACGGGCTTGGGCATCTCGAGCTTGGGGACCATGACCATGCGACGGTGGAGGACGTCGCCCTTGTCGGTCAGCTCGGGGATCGTGCACGAGGGGAAGCCCAGGCCCTGCTCGTACATCTCGAAGTTGAATTCGTTCGAGAAGAACAGCTCCCACATTCGCTCGGGCGGGCAGTTGATCTCGTGCGCGATCGTGTGGCGCTGCATGGTCTTACTCAAGTACCCGAACCGCGCCGCAGCGACAAGTCACGACCGTCCGGCGCCGCGCTCGAGCTGGCTCAACAGCTTGGTCGCCGCGATCGGCTCCGCCGAGGCTGCCGCCAGCACGCCGCCCATCATCGCTCCAACCACGCCGACGGTGGACACCTCGGAGCCCGCGAAGAACAGGCCGGGGATCGGCGAGCGCGGCCGCAGCCAGGGGTTGCGGAACCGCTCGGGGGTCGGCTCCAGCCCGTAGATCGAGCCGGCGTGGGGCCGCACGAAGTGCTCGGTCGAGAGCGGCGTCGACAGCTCCGAGTGGACGATCATGTCGGCGAGCTCGGGCATGTGCTCGAGGTACTGGGCCAAGATCGCGTCGTGCATGGCTCGCTTGAACTCCTCATAGTCCTGCTCGCGCCGCTGCCAGCGGGTGGGTCGCCAGGCCTCGAAGACCTTCCAGGGGACAAAGGTCACGACCTCGCCGGTGTGGCGCTGCTTGGGCCCTGGATCGTGCTCGGGATCTTTGAGCGAGGGGAACGAGCAGTACAGCACCGGCGCGCGCGGGGGCGGCTGCCCGGGGCGGACCTCCCAGGCGTCGACCTCCGGGTCCCAGGTCTCGTAGAACCACTTGTTGGCCGGGCCGGCGCCGGCTTGGCGGATGTCGCCCTCGAACCCGAGGTACAGGCACACGTGCGGCGGCGCGGGGGCGAGGCTGGCGACCGATCGGGCCCACTCTTGCTCGGCGTACTCCGGCGGCAAGAGCCGCTCGACGGTGGTCCAGACCCCGGCGGCGCTGACGATCCGATCGGCGCGGATGACTTCGCCCTCGCTCGGCTCCCCGTCGCCGCGGCCGCGCAGGCGCACGCCGACGGCGGCCCCGCCCTCGATCAGGATCTCCTCGACGTCGGCGCGGATCTTGGTCCAGCCGCCGTTGGCCGCGACGGTCTGCAGCAGCTCGCGGGCGATCGCCTGCGAGCCGCCGACCGGGTAGTAGCCGCCCCACTGGAAGTGGCGCGTGACCAGGGCCTGCATCGCAAACGACGAGCGGCTCGGCGGCGAGCCGTAGTAGCCCCACTGCGAGACCAGGACCGCGCGCAGCTTGGGGTCTTGGGTGAGCTCGGCGACCACGTCGGCGGTCTTGCGTTCGAACAGCTGCTTGGCGCCGCGGGCGAGCAGCGTCTCAGCGTAGCGGCCGAGCCCCGCGGGCAAGGTCCGGCTCAGGTAATAGCCGCGCATGCCCCCGGCGGCCTCGCGCGCGAGCGCGAACCAGGCGTCGATCGCCTCGACCTCGTTGGGGAACGCCGCGACCAAATTGGCCTTGAACTGATCGGGGGTGTCCGGGAACTCGATGGTGAACCCCTCGGGCCAGTAGAACTCGTCGTAGACCGGGCCAAGGCTGGCCCACTGCAAGCGCCCGTCGGTCAGGTGCGCGAGCAGCCGGCCCGGCATGGTCCGCTCCGTGACCTCGCCGACCGCGTGGACGCCGACATCCCAGCGCCAGCCCTTGCGCTTGAAGGTGTGGGTGAAGCCGCCCGGCTCGTAGTGTTGCTCGACCACCAACACCCGCTTACCGAGCTTGGCGAGCAGCGCGGCGCAGCACATCCCACCCATCCCCGAACCGATCACGATATAGTCGAGTTGGCCGTCGGGTGTGCGTACGCTCCATGGCTTGTCGCGGGACATCGCCAGCGATGGTACCGCCACCTTCGCCGATGACCAGCATGTCCGACGAACCCGTCCCCGACTACCTCGCGCCCTACACCCGAGCCGTCGCCGCCCACGGCACCGGCTTCGGGGCCCTGCTGATGACGGCCCAAGAGTGGCAGGAGCTGCGGTTTGGGGTGTTCACCGGCGCGCTCGGGCTGCACCGGCGGGCGATCGCCGATCTCGGCAGCGGCCGCGGCGACCTGCTCGACTGGCTCGAACGAGCGGGCGTCGCCTACCAACGCTACGTCGGGGTCGAGGCCGTGCCGGAGCTGCACGAGTTCGCCCGGCAGCGGTTCGGCGGCCGCGGTCCAGAGGTCGAGTTCGTCGAGGCCGACTTCGTGCAGGACCTCGGGCTGTTCGAGCGCCTAGTCGGCGAGCGTGAGATTGACGTGATCCTATTTAGCGGCTCGCTCAACACCTTGGTCGAAGCGGACGCGCTCGCCGTGCTCGATCGCGCCTGGGCAGCGCTGCCGGCTGGGGGGGTGCTGGGGTTTAATTTCTTGGCCGGCGGCGGGGACTGGCCGCGACCCGCGACCCGGCTGCCGCGGCGGGAGCTCACGCGGTGGTTCGCGTGGGCGTGCGAGCGGACGCCGTTGGTGATCGTTTGTCAGCATTATCTGGGGGCGCATGATGCGACGATTGTGATGATCCGGCCGGAGTGAGGGGGCTGCCACTAAGGTCCGAGCGTCCCATCCGGGTCAACAAAGCTGCGCAGCGGCGACTCATCATCGAGGATTAACTCGATGAAATCCCCGAGCTGCCACTCGCCGATGTCGGTCTCCGAGAAGCTCACGATCGACGCGCAGTGGCTCTTTTGCAGGGTCCGGTAATAAGGCAAGAAGTACGCGAGGTTGTCGATCGCGTCGTATTGGTCCATGAGCAAGAGCGTGTCCTCCCAAAATTTATAGTGGAGGCCGTCTTCGTCGATCCCCTCATAGAAGCGCTCGTAGCTGTAGCGCGCGTAGTGGTAGTCGCGCACGAAGTAGGAGATCGCCAGGCGATCGGCGGGGTAGAGCTCGGCGAGATCGGCGTTGATCGAGCCGAAGTCCTCGCTGAGCGCGGCCGCGAAGGGGGTGTCGGCGACGGCGTCGGCGATGCCCCAAGACTCGTAGGTTTGGGCGTGGAGCGGGGCGGAATTGACGGAGTTGGGGAACAGCGGGCCGGCGTCGTTGAGCAGGTAGCCGCGGTTGGGGGCGATCGCCTCGCGCAGGAAATAATAGTTGATGTTGGAGCCGGCGCCGCCGGCCGAGCACCCGCCGACGTACATGCGATCGGTGGCCGGGAACTGCCAGCCTAGCCAGTCGCTGACCGCGAGCAGGTTGTCGTGGCCGACGTGGCGGTAGGTCAGCTGCCCGGTCGCTTGCGCGTTGGTGTAGACCCGGGTCGCGCTCCCGGTGTGGATGTCGCCGGTGCAATAGGGCACGAACACCATGTTCCAGGTGCGCATCGGGTTTTGCTCGGTGTCTCGGCGCACGAGCGGGGAGTGGAGCGCCCAGGTGTTCATGTGATCGTCGGGGATGCCGTGGCGGTTGCTGGCGCCGAGGGTCCCGAGCTCGCCGGAGCAGCTGGCATAGTCCCAGCAGGCGCCGCCGGGCTCGAAGATCACGAGGAGATCCTCGGCGTGCTCGCGCCAATTCACGAAGAATTTATACTGGCTGCCGTCGCTGCAATAGGTCTCGGGCAGCTCGATCTTGACCCATTGTTCGTAGGCCGGTGGCGCCGGCGGCGGCTCGGGCGGCGGCTCGGGCTCGCCGATGTCCGGGGACTCGGGGGCGTCGCTCTCGGCCTCGACCGGCGCGGGGCCGGCCACGCTGCAGGCGAAGGTAGCGGCGATGGCAGTGACCAGACCAGGCCAGCGGAGCTCGTACATGGCCCGCTACATGCTACGCCGGTCCGCCGGGGCGGCCCACTATTCGATCCACGGCTCCAAGTAGCGACGCAGCATTAGTTTAGTGTGAACGAGCATCGCCGCGCTCATGCTCGGCGACTCGCGCTTGGACAGCACCAAGATCCCGGCCACGGTTTGCACGATCATGGTCGCAATGATCTCGCGGGTGGCGGGGTCGACGGTGGGGATCCAGGCGGCGAGGACACGGGTGGTCGCGCTGACGAACTCGCGGGTCATTTGCTCGTCGGCCTCGGCGAACTCGCCGTAGAGCTGGAGGTTGGCGAAGATCGCTCGGGGCGCGGCCTCGGTCCCGTGCATCTGCGCGAACGCGTCGATGGCTCGGTCGAGGACCTCGTGCCAGCTCAACTCGCCGCTCGCGGCGACGGCCATGATCTCGACGAACAAAGCCTCGGCCCGCTCGAGCGCGGCGGCGGCGACGGCCCGAAACACGGCCTGCTTGTTAGGGAAGAACCGGTAGACGCTGCCGATCGCGCTGCCCGAGGCCGCGGCGATGGCCTCCATGGTGGTTGCGTCAAAACCGCCATCGGCGAAGAGATCGGCGGCCGCGTCGACGATCGCGGCGCAGCGGCGCCTACTGCGCTCTTGTTGGGGTGGGGTTCGCATGCCGGGTTAGCGCGCAGATCATACACCTTGACAAAGCTGAGGGAAAGCTCGCATTCTCTACAACATGAGGGCACCCTCAACTTATCCCCGCTTCGCCCACGCGTTCACGCAGGCCCTAGTCCGCCGCCACGCCAACCGGGCGCGCGGGCTCCCGCCGGGCCCCGAGGGCCTGCCCGTGCTCGGCAGCATGCTCGAGGTCCACACCGACGTGCTCTCGTTGTTCGTCCGTGGCATGCACGAATACGGCGACACGGTCCGCTTCCGGTTTGGGCCGTTTGATCTGGTCATGATCCACCGGCCCGAGGACATTCGCACGGTCTTGCTCGAGCGCGCCGACGAGTTTCACAAGAGCCCCACCTACCAGGGTCTGCGGCTCGTGGTTGGCGACGGGCTGCTGACCAGCGAGGGCGAGTTTTGGAGGCGCCAGCGCAAGCTGATGACCCCGGCTTTCCACCACAAGCGGCTGGTCGGGTTTTGCGAGACCATGGTCCAATGCGCGAGCGACTGCGCCGATGATTGGGGCGCGCTGGTCCGCGATCGCGGCGAGGATGTGGTCATTGATCTGCATGAGCAAATGCTCGCGCTGACCTTTCGCATCGTCGGCCTGACCTTGTTTTCAACGGAGCTGTCCGACAAGGCCAGCGGCATGGGCCCGGCCTTGGAGACCGTGCTCGACCACGCCAATTACGTCGCGACCTCGATGCTCCTGGCCCCGCCGCCGTGGGTCCCGACCCCGCGCAACCGGCGGTTTCGTGAGGCGCTCGCGGTCGTCGACGACGTCGTGCTGGGGATCATCGGCGAGCGTCGGCGGACCGGCGAGGACACCGGCGATCTGCTCAGCATGATGATGGCGGCGAGCGACGAGACCGGCGAGGTCCGCATGACCGACGCCGAGCTGCGCGATGAGGTCGCGACCTTGGTGTTGGCCGGGCACGAGACCACGGCGCAGGCGCTGACCTGGACCTTCATGCTGCTCTCGCGCCACCCCGAGGTCGAGCGCCGGGTGGTCGCGGAGATCCGCGAGGTCTGCGGTGACCGGCGGCCGAGCTTCGAGGATCTAAAGGCCCTCGAATACACGGGCCGGGTGATCGACGAGTCCATGCGCCTGTATCCGCCGGCGTGGCTGTTCGAGCGCCAGGCCCAGGTCGACATGGAGCTGGGTGGGTATACGATCCCGGCCAAGACCTTGATCGCCGTGAGCCCATGGGCGCTGCATCGCCATCCCGGCCATTGGGAGAACCCCGAGGGCTTCGATCCGGACCGGTTTGAGCGGGAGGTGCCGCGCTATACTTATCTGCCATTCGGCGGCGGGCCGCGTCAGTGCATTGGCGTCAACTTCGCGCTGTATGAGGCCAAGCTGGTGCTCGCGACCTTGTTGCAGCGGTATTCGCTGGCCTTGGTGCCGGGCCAAGATCTCACGCCCGACGCGGCGGTGACCTTGCGGCCGAGCCATGGGATGAAGATGGGGCTGCGGCCCCGGGTCCGGGATCGTGCTTGAGCGCGCGGTCGGCCTTGCGCCATCCACCCGAGCAGGCCGATCGCCTCGATGAAGTTGGTCTTCCCGCTCGCGTTGGCGCCGATCATGACCGTGAGCGGGCGCAACACGCCGTTCGGCCCCGCGCTCCAGAGGTGCTAAAAAGCCGCCCATGCATCCGCCGCCGCGCCTGTTTTGCTTCGGCCTGGGCTACTGCGCCGAGCGCCTCGCTCGGCGCCTCGAACCCCGCGGCTTCACGATCGCCGGGACCACCCGCGACGTCGCGGCCAAGCGCGAGGCCTTGGCGTCGCCGAGCTGGTCGCTCTACGAATTCGACGGCAGCGCCCCGCTCGCCGACGCCGAGCATGCGCTGGCTGGGGCGACGCACCTGCTCCACTCGATCATGCCCGATGAGCAGGGCGATCCGGTCTTGCGCTGGCACGCGGCGCAGCTCGAGGCGCTGCCTGAGCTGGTCTGGATCGGCTACCTGTCGACGACCGGGGTCTATGGCGATCACGCCGGCGAATGGGTCGACGAGACCTCGGTGCGGCGGCCGAGCAAGGCCCGGAGCAAGCGGCGGGTCGAGGCCGAAGACGCGTGGCTCGAGCGTGGCGCTCAGGTGTTTCGGCTAGCCGGGATCTACGGGCCAGGCCGCAGCGCGCTCGAGCGCGTGGCTTCGGGCCGGGCCCAGCAGGTCATTAAGCCCGGCAAGGTGTTCAATCGGATTCACGTCGACGACATTGCGACGGTGCTCGAGGCGTCGATCGACCAAATCGATCAAATCGATCAGACGCGAGCGCGCGCCCAGGGCCGGGCCTACAACGTCGCCGACGGCAACCCAGCGAGCAGCGCCGAGGTCCTGCGCTGCGCGGCGGAGCTGCTCGGCGTCGAGCCGCCGCCGGCGGTCAGCTTTGAAGCGGCGCAGATGTCGACGATGGCTCGGAGCTTTTGGCAGGACGACGTCCGCGTCAGCAACCAGCGGATCATCGAGGAGCTCGGGGTCACGCTCGCGTACCCGGACTACCAGGCGGGGCTCGCCGCGCTGGCGGCCAAGCGCGTAGCTTGAGCGGTCACAGGATCGCGGTCGCGCCGATCAGGAACATCGCGATCGCGACGATCAACATGACGCCCAGGACGTAGAGCGCCGTGGTCGCGATCCCGATCCCCCAGGCCCAGTTCGCGGTCGAGCAGGGGTGATGCCCGAGCGCCCGGTACTTGCCGCGGATCTGGCTGCCGAAGTACCAGCTCAAGGGGCCGGTGATGAAGCCAAAGCCGAACCAAAACCCAGCGGCTCCGACCAGCAGCCACAGCTGCGCGTCGTCCTTGAGCCCGCTGAGCTCGTGGGGTGCAGCGCCCGAGACCGGCACGTAGACGTTGGGCGGCGCCGCGCCCTGGCCGTAGCTGACGTAGCCAGGTTGGCTGTAGCCGGGTTGGCTGTAGCTCGGGGGACCATGCCCGGCGGGTGCGCTGGGCGGGGTGTAGCCGGGCTGAGGGTAGCCGTTGCCTGGGTTCGAGTTCCCGATGCCGTAGGGGTTGTTCATGGCGTGCTGAGTAGTGTACGCCGATCGCTCGACCGACGCAGGGCCGAACAACCAGCGCCGAGCTTCGGGGGGCGTGCAACGCTCTAATCGGCCGGGCGCAGCGCTTGGTGCATGGCTGCGAGCAGCTGCGCAGCGTCGTCGGGCGCGAGTTGGCCGGGGCTCCAGCCGACGCCGAGGCCGTGATCGCCGAGTTTGGGGATGATGTGGAAGTGCACGTGGAACACGGCTTGGTGCGCGCGGCGGCCGTTGTTTTGCAAGATGTTGTAGGCGTCGGCCCCGGTCGCGGCGAGCACCGCTCGAGCGACGCGCGGGAGCACCCGGCCGATCGCGGCGGCGTACTCGTCGTCGAGCTCGTGGAGGAAAGCCCGCGCTTGCTTGGGGATCACCAGGGTGTGACCCGGCGACACCGGGGCGATGTCCAAGAACGCGAGGGTGTGCTCGTCCTCGTGGACCCGGTGGCAGGGGAGTTCGCCGGCGAGAATTTTGTCGAAGACCGTGGGGCTGTTGCGCATGTCGACCTCGTCGCCTGCGAGTGTATCGCTGGGCCGAGGAGCGGCCCGCACACGGACTGCGTCGATCCCGCCAAATCGTCTAAATCGCCGCCCTGCGGTTGATTTGACAAACTGTCGCGGGGTCTTCGGTTTGACCGGTCAGAGCGTGGCGGCTAAGGTCTCGCGCCATGATCCGCCTGCGGGGCGTTCGCAAGAGTTACACCACCAACAAGGTGGTCAACGAGGTCCTAAAGGGCGTCGACCTCGACATCGAAACGGGTGAATTCGTGGCGATCGTCGGGCGATCGGGGTCGGGCAAGACCACGCTGCTCAACATCGTCGGCGCGCTCGACAGCGCCTACGAGGGGTCGGTGGCGGTCGGCGGCAAGGAGCTGCGCAGCCTCAGCGACGTGCAGATCAGCCAGTACCGCAATCAAAACATCGGCTTCATCTTCCAGAGCTTCCACCTGCTCGAGCACATGACCTGCGTGGAGAACGTCGCGCTGCCGGCGTTGTTCGCCCGCGGATCCGACGCGATGGATCGGGCGGCGGCGCTCACACGGGCCGAGGCGGTCATGGCCGAGGTCGGGCTCTCGGACAAGTGCGACGCCCTGCCCAACACCTTGTCCGGCGGGCAAAAGCAGCGCGTGGCCATCGCCCGGGCGCTGTTCAACAAGCCCAAGCTGATGATCTGCGACGAGCCCACGGGCAACCTCGACGTGACCACGGCCCGGGCGATCCTCGAGCTGTTCCGCGTCCTCAACGAAGAGCAGGGCATCACCTTGGTCATCGTCACCCACGACAGGCTGATCTCGAGCGCCTGCAAGCGCGTGGTCAACATCGCCGGCGGGCGGATCGTCGAGGGTGCGGGCGAGTTCTCTGACTCTGACTCTGATTCTGATTCTGGTTCTGAAAGGACTGAGCACACGGCATGAGGGCTTCGCGACTGCTCCGCATCGCGCGAGACGACGTCAACCGCAACCGCAGGCACTTCTTGCTCGCGTCGATCGGGATCATCGTCGGTATCGCAGCGTTCACCTTCTTCCTCGCGCTCGGCAGCGGCGTCCGCCAGGTCGTGCTCGGCAAGATCTTCCCGCTCGACAAGATCGAGGTCGTGCCGCGCAGCTTCGACGTCGACATCTCGCTCTTGCGGGTCCCGCTCGGCAACGAGATCATCAACGACGACAAGGTCCGGGAGCTCCGGGCGATCCCCAACGTCACCGCCGTCTACCCGAAGATGAAGCTGACCATCCCGGCGATGGTCTGGGGCGGGCAGAAGCTGTTTGGCAACAACCTCCGGGCCGAGCTGATCGCCGACGGCGTCGAGCCCGACTTGGTCCGCGAGGACATGCCGGCGGGCTACATCTTCGAGGACTTCGAAGCGGGCGCGACCGGCTTGGATGGCTGGCAGAGCCTGCCGTCAGCGACCCCATGCGAGACCGACGCGCAGTGCGTCGAGCAGCACGGCAAGCAGAGCTATTGCTGGGGCGTGGCCGAGCTCAAAGACTGGGAGGCGGCCGTCAAGCGGGCGGCGTCGCGGAGCGAGACCCCGCCGGACAAGCCGATCGCGGAGCCGCTGTGCCGCCACTACATCCCGATCCTCGTGTCCAACCACATCGTGGAGCTCTATAACGGCTCACTCCGCCGGGCCCACGGGTTCCCCAAGATCAACCCCAAGTCGGCGCTGGGCTTCACCTTCGATCTGACCTTCGGCGCGTCGATGGTCAAATCGTCGGCCAAGGATCGCAACTTCGAGGCCCGAGGCATGCTCGTCGGGTTCTCGGACACGGCCATCGATCTCGGCATGACCTTCCCGGTCGGCTACGTCCGCCGGCTCAACGTCGAGTTCGGCGACGAGGCCTCGGCGAGCATGTACCACTCGGCGGTCTTGCAGATCGACTCCAAGGACGACGTCGCCGGGGTCGCGGCCGCGGTCCAGACCATGAAGCTCGACGTGACCGACACCGGCGCCGAGCAGGCCGCGATGCTGATCACCATCTTCATGATGGTGTTCGGCTTCGTCAGCATCATGATCGTGGGGATCGCCGCCGTGAACATCATGCATGTGTTCTTCATGCTGATCTACGAGCGCCAACAAGAGCTCGGGATCATGCGCGCGATCGGGGCCAGCCGCGGCGACATCCGCCGGATCATCATCAGCGAGGCTGCGCTGGTCGGGGCCATGGCCGGGGTCGTGGGCGTGGTCTTGGCGATCTTCGCCGCCCGCGGGTTCGACTGGATCTCGGCCAGCTACATCCCGGACTTCCCCTACAAGCCGTCGACCTACTTCGTGTTCGACCCGTGGCTGCTGGGCGCGGCGTTCGTGTTTGCGATCGGGTTTTGCGTGTTTGGGGCGTTCTTGCCGGCCAACCGCGCGGCGCGGACCGACCCGGCGCGGGTGCTCACGGGCCAGTAGGCTCAGCGAAGATCAACATCATTGGTCGAGGGCGAACTCGAGGCCGGCGGCCTCGAGCCGCGCGATGAACCCCCGACCGAAGCCCGCCGCCGTGGTCACGACCCCGCCTTGGCAGGGCAGCTCGGCGCGGGCCTCGACCAGCATGATCGCCGCTTCGCTGACCATCATGCTGGTCTCGCTGTAGCCTGGGTCGCCGCCGCTGACGTGGGTTCGGACCTCGCGGCCGCCTCCGCGTCCGACGAACTCGACCCGAAACCAACCCTTCGCGCGCTGCTCGGGTGAGGGGCCCGAGCCCGAAGGGCGCAGCTTGGTGATCAGCTTGCGGACCGGTTTGAGCTTGGCCGCGGTCATGAACACGGCGCCCGCGGCCACGGCCGCGTAGGCGACGACCCGGTTGGGCACCACGAAGTACTGGCGGTAGCGCAGCTGATCGCCGAACTCCTTGGGCTGGAGCTGCGCGCTGCGGCGCACGACCCAAGGATCCAAGACCATCGCGCGGATCGCCCAACGACCGATGTCGCGGGCATGGTGGACTAGCGGCGCTTGCTCCCCGACCGGCGGATCGGGGTTGGGGTCGGCGCTCGCAAACAGCTCCATGGCCGAGGCCGCGGTCCCGCCGGAGAACGAGCCGTTGGCGCGGACGTAGGCGTCGATGGTCATGGGCTGGTCGTCGGGCAGCTGGGCCGCCGTAAACAGGGCGCCCATGTCGGCCGGGATGCAATCGAACCCGCACGCCGGGATGATCAGCACGTTGCGAGCGCTGGCGCGATCGTGGTAGCGCTCGACCATCTCGCGCCACCAGCCGGTCTCGCCGGTGAGGTCGACGTAGTCCGTACCAAGCTCGACGCAGGCGGCCACGAGCGGCTCGCCGTGCAGGGTGTAGGGGCCGACCGTGGTGATCACGACCTTGGCCTGGCGGACCATGGCCCGGAGCGACTCGGGATCGGCGGAGTCGGCTACGATCAGGCCGAGGTCGGCGGCGCTCGCCCCTAGCTCCGATCGGCGCGATTCGAGCTTGGCGAGATCGCGGCCGGCGATCGCCCAGCGCATCGAGGTGCCAACCCGCTTGCACAGGTATTGGGCGATCAGGCCGCCGGTGAAGCCGGTCGCGCCGAACAGCACGATGTCGTAGGGCCGGTCGGTTTGCGCGTCGGGCATGCGCGGGAGCGTACAAGAGTCTCTCGAGGTCAACCAGGCGCCGAACTGATCGAAAGACCAGGTCCACGACTCGCTCGCTTCTGCGACCATCGTGGGACCATGGCTCGTCGATCTGTGTATGTGCCTGTCGCCGTCGTTGCTGCGCTCGCGTTGGGGGCCGCGTTCGCGTGTGTGCCCGGCGAGGATGACGATCTGTTTCGTGGCGGCATCACGCCCAGCCCCGAGGCTTGGGTGCCGGCGCCGCTGCCCGCGGCTTACTGCGAGATCTTGGTGACCGGCAAGGGCGTCAAGGACATCGAGACCGACTACCTGCCGCGGGTGGTCACCTGCGAGAACAACGGCGCCAACCTCGAGGCGCTCAAGGCCCAGGCCATCTCGGCGCGCTCCGTGGCCTACTACGCCATCGTGAAGAACGGCGAGATCTGCGACAGCCAGGGCTGCCAGGTCTACACCTGCGCGGCCCAGCCGAGCGCGCTGGCGATCCAGGCCGTGCAAGAGACCAGCGGGCTCTACCTGAATTACAACGGCGTGTTGACCTACGGCTTTTATGTGGCCGGTGACAACAACACCTCGCTGCCATCGTGCGTCGGCACGCCGGGCGTCGGGACCGAGAATTGGGTGACTTATAACGAGGGCAATTCTGGCACGGACGTCACCCAGACCGCCCTGGGCTGGGTGTTCAACCCCGGCGAGGCCGGGTTTGGCCAAAACCGCGGGTGCATGTCGCAGTGGGGCAGCCGGTGCCTCGAGAACGGCAAAGAGTACGACTACGAGCAGATCTTGCGGTTCTATTACGGCGCCGACATTGGCATCACCCAAGCGCAGGGTCCGTGCATCCTCGAGCTCGAACCGAGCGGCGACGGCGACGGCGACGGCGACGGCGAACCGAGCGGCGACGGTGACGGCGATCCGAGCGGCGACGGCGACGGCGAACCGAGCGGCGATGGCGACGGCGAACCGAGCGGCGACGGCGACGGTGAACCGAGCGGCGATGATGGTGGTTGCGAGCTCGGCAGCTCCGGCTGCGCGTGCACCAACGGCGGGGGCTGTGATCCCGGCTTGATCTGCAGGAACGCGATGATCTGCGAACCCGAGGTCATGGGTGAAGACGGGTTCGGGGGGGACACGGGGGAGTTCGGGTTCCGGGGCGACGAGCTCGGTTGCGAGTGCTCGACCGAGGGGGGCGAGCGGGGCGGGGTCGTTGGCTTGTTGGCGTTTGGGTTGCTCGGACTGCTGCGTCGCAAACGGGCCTAGCAGCCCGTGGCTGGCGAAAAACGCTGTGGCAGGTGGTTTTTGGATCGCCGCTAGGCCACGGGCTTATCCTGAGCGGGCCGGCGATCGCCCGGGAGCGAACGGATGCCTCTCGCCAATTTATTAATCACCGCGCTGTTGGCCTCGACCGGATTCGAGCCGCCCTACGATCCTGCTCCACCCGAGCCCGCACCCGCGCCCGCGCCCGCGCCCGCACCTCCATCGCAGCAGCGGACGGGCCTTGGCATGTTGGTCGCGGGGCCGCTGACCATCGCGGTTGGGGTGCCCTTCGCGTTCCTCGGCAACAAGGCGTGGCGCGACAACTGCGGGCCGTTCAGCAGCAACCGCGAGTGCGCCGACGGGACGATCGCGTCGGTGGGCGGGCATACGCTGGCGGGCGTGGCCTTCGCGACCGGGATCACGCTCACGGCGATCGGCGGGAGCCGCCGGGGTCGCTATGACGCTGGTCAGGACCCGTCGCGTGAGGGCGCAGGGTTTATCGCGGGCGGGGCCGTGCTGCTCCCGGTCTCGGTGATCGGCCTGGGCATGGTCCGGCTGTTCATGTGGCTGCCGACCCCAGATTGCGAGACCTACGCCTGCGTGGCCAGGAGTCAAACCACGTCCAGCGCTGTGGTCGCGAGCCTCGCGTTGACGGCGAGCGTCGGCGCGGGCCTGCTCACCTACGGGGTCGCGTACAACCGCCACCGAACACGGATGCCACCGGTCGTCTTGCTGCCCCAGGCCGGCCGCGGCTACGCCGGGCTCAACCTCATGGGGCAGTTTTAATGGCGGCGCGCGACACTCTACAGACCTTGGCGTTGTTGGTCGCGATCGGCGGGCTCGGTGGGTGCGTTCGCTGGGGCACGACCGCCGAGGCCGATGACTTCGGCGACGACTTCACCGAATCAACCACGAGCATCGGCGACGGCGACGGCGACGGCGATGGCGACGGCGACGGCGACGGCGACGGCGAGTACCCGTGGCCGGTGCAGTTGGAGATCGACCCGTCCGCGCGGGTGGTCGTGTGGGGCAAGACGGGGATCCCGACCAAGAACCTGGATATGATCGCGAACGTGTTCCTGACCCTCGCTGGCGCGGACGCGGGTGGCGACGGCGACGGCGATGGGGGTGGCGACGGCGACGGCGACGGCGACGGCGACGGCGACGGCGCCCCGCACGACCTGAAGATCCTCTGGATCGCCGACTGTGACCCCCGCACGGACACGCTCGGCTGCCTCGCGGGCAACGTCGCGCCGTTCTTCGCGATGGTCGCCACGCTCGGCACGATCGAGTTCACGCCGCTGACCTTCGTCGACCCGCTCGCCTACGACGTCGTGGTCGCCGACTTTTGCGGCCCGATCGCAGCCAACGAAGTCGCGACGATGCTCGGCGACGGCGCGCGGGTCTTGGTGCTCGGCGATTATTGGTGCGAGTCGGCGGCTGGGGTCAGCGCGACCGTGGCCAACGAGCTGCTCGAGCGCATCGGCACCCGCTTCAACGGCGAGCTGCTCTACAACCATGACTTCTTGGTCCCGGTCGCTCGGCAAGTGGGCCTGCTCGAAGGTGTGCCGGTCGTCGACGCGTGGGGCGTCGCGCTGCAAGATCACATCGCCCCATTCGAGTCGGCGCTCGGGACCATCAAGGGCGCGATGATCACGTCGAGGGGCGAGTAGCGATGCAGATGGTTCAGGCTAAATACAAGGTCTCGATCGCGGCGCTGCTGCTCGGCGGTTGCGGGTTCTTCGGCAGCGACAGCGACGACGACGACGCGCCCTCGAGTGACGAGAGCGCCGAGCTCGGCGGGACCGAGGAGGGCGGCGAGCTGCCCCCAACCGAGGGCTTTCGCGTGTTCCCCCAATTCATGCTGCAAGACGTGGCGGCGATCGTGACCATCGAAGCTGGGGGCGGTCAGCCGGCCCCGTGCGCGCTCGATGACGCGCCCGAGGGCGGCTACGTCTGCGACGCGGAGGGCTTGCCCGGCGCGACTGCGACGATCCGCGTGAACAAAGACGGCTTTGACGGCGCCGTCCGCAACCCGCCGATCGCAAGCTTTCAAATCGTCCCGCTCGAGGTCCACCTCAGCGGCGAGGGCGGCCCTACGGGCAGCTGGAGCGGCTGCGCTGCGGTCGGCGAGTTTGCGAGCTGCGCCGAGCTGTGCGCGGCCGAGGACGGCGTTTGTGCGGTGACCGCCTGCGCGACCGGGCAAGACGAATGGCCGGTCGCAACCTTCGAGGGCTCCATCGGGCCGGACTGCGCCGAGCCGCTCGAGTGGGTCGCGGCGAGCTGCGAGGCCCCGCTGCCGCTCGCCGGGCTCGAGTCCCTGCGCTGTTGCTGCTCATGACCCCGACCCATTCAACCATTCAACCATTCAAGCGCCGATAGATCCCGGCGTTCTTGCGATACAGCGCCAAGAACACCGCAAACATCTCATCATAGACCCCACGGTTCGCGGCGGTTGGCACGAACCGCTCGGCGATCCCAACCCGGCCCGGGATGTCCTCGACGGTCAGGTGGCCGCGCGCGAGCGAGGCTAGCAACCCAGCGCCGCGGGCGTTGCAGGCCCGGGGCTCGACGACCTGGAGGATCTCGCGGTCGAGCACGTCGGCCATGATCTGGCACCATAGCCGTGAGCTCGCGCCGCCGCCGATGAAGCGGATGGGATCGCAGCGCTTACCGACGAAGCGCTCGAGGTAGCCCATTAGCCAGCGCGTATTGAAGGCCACGCCTTCGTAGACCGAGCGGAGCCACTCGGGCCGGCCGGTTCGCAGGGATAGGTTGTGAAACCCGGCGCGGATCGTGTGATCGGCGACCGGCGAGCGCTCGCCGTAGAGCCAGGGCGTGAACACCAAGCCATTGCTGCCGGGCGGGGCGGTCCGGGCGAGGGCCTCGACGCGGGTCCAAAAATCGTCGGGGATGGTGCCGGTGCCGAGGCCGTCGTCGGCGAACAAGATGCTGTCGCGGAGGTGCTCGAAGCACGCGCCGGCGGTCTCTTGCGCGGCGGCGGCGAAGTAGCGGCCGGGCAGCGGCGAGGGCAGCGAGGCGATGTTGTGGACGATGTCGGTCTTTTTGAAGGGGACGTGGCAATTGATCCACGACGAGGTGCCGACGTAAATGTGGGCTTCGCCGTCGCGCACGGCCCCGGAGCCGATCGCGGCCGAGTGCAGATCAGGGGTCCCGCCGACGACCTCGACGGCGGTGGTGAGCCCGAGGGCCTCGGCGGCGGCGCGGGTCAAGGTCCCGATGATCTCGGTCGCGCCGCGCAGCTCGGGCAGCTTCGCGCGGGGCAGGCCGATCCACTCGAGCAGGGTTGGGTCGTAGCGGACGTTGTGGATGTCGCGGTTGTCCGTGGCCCAGTGCACGGCGATCGAGTCGTAGGTGGCCACGAACTCGCCGGTCAGCTTGAAGTTGAGCCAGTCCTTGGGCTCGAGGATCTTGGCGGCTCGCTCGAGCACCTCGGGCTCGTTGTGGCGCAGCCACGCGAGGTGGGCGACGGGCTCCTTGCCGGCGAGGCTCGGGGCGCCGCCGGTCAGGCGTAGCCAGCGGGCGAGCTTGCGCGCGCCGTAGCCTTGGACGCGGATCAGCCCGCTGCAGACCTCGGCGACGTGGCGAGCGCCGCGGGAGTCGGCCCAGATGATCGCCGGGCGCAGGGGCTCGCCGCGCTCGTCGACGACGACGGTCCCGGCCCACTGCGAGGTCACGGCCACGGCGACGACGCGCTCGGCGGCGCCGGTCTGCTCGAGCACGGCCCGGGCGGCGGCGACGATCGCCTGCCACCAGTCCTGCGGATCTTGCTCGGCGCCGCCGCCTTCGGACAGGGCGAGCCTGGTCGGCCGCGTCTGCCAGCCGAGGACCTCGGCGTCGAGGGTGACGACGGCGACCTTGGGGCCTGAGGTGCCGAGATCGATGGCCAGTACACAGTCGGTCATGGCGCTGGCGCGATGGTAGCAGCGCGCGCGGGCACGAGCGCGGGACGATCGTTTTGTGAGCCAACCCCCCATCCGACCCGGATCCAACCCAGATCCGACCGACTTTACCCGCGGCCGGGTGCTCGTGGTAGCATCGAGCGTCTCTTAGCCCGCTTGGGATCTCTATGTCTGCACAGCGTCTCGTCTTGCTCACTATCCTCGTCTCTCCCCACCTGTTGGCCTGCTCGGACGACGATCCAGGCAACCAGCCGATGTTCAGCACCGGCAACGGCTCGGCAGGCGATGAGAGCAGCACCGGAGACGAGACCGGCGACGGCGGGAACACGACCGGCGACGGCGACGGCGACGGCGATCCAACCACCGGCGACGGCGACGGCGACGGCGACCCAACCACCGGCGACGGCGACGGCGACCCAACCACCGGCGACGGCGACGGCGACCCGGGGGTTTGCGCGACGCCGCCTGGGCTGGCTGGCTCGAGCTGTGGACAGGACGCCGGGGTCAAGGGGGCGGTCGCCATGGGCGAGACCATGGCCGACCTGCCCGTCGGCGGCGTGGTCAAGCTCGATAACGGCCCCGGCAACGGCGAAGAAGACTGGTATCGCCTCGACTTCCCCATCGACAACGCCAACCAGCGTCCGCTGGCCGGGACCATCGAGCTCAGCTTCGCCCTCAATGAAGGTGGCGACTACCGCTTCGAGATCTTCCGTGATTGCGGCGCCCAGCCCTACGGCCAGGGGCTCGCAGCCGAGTTTGGGACGAGCGCGCCGCCCCTGCTCGAGTGGACCTTCAACGATCTCCCCCCCGACCCGGAGCAGGACGCCCCCATCCACAACGTGATGTGGCCGACCAGCGTGTGGGTCCGGGTGTTTCGGTTCCAAAATGATGAGGCGTGCAGCAGCTACCAGCTGCAGGCCGTGCGCAACTGAGGCCTGGAACACCCGCGGCGGCTCGCGGTATCGCGCTGATTGTCCAAACGATCAGCGCGATATTCTTTTGGAGGGTTGCCGCTCAAACCATGCAAATGTTACTGCGCGATATGCGGGCCAGCCTGGCGCGGCGGGTTTTGCGCTGACCTGAAATCAGGCCCCGCGGGGGACGGCGTAAAATGCGTCTTACGCGCCAGGTTTAGGCCGGGGTTCATGGGGTCAGCTGGAGGGCTCGGGGGGCCTCGGGAGGCGGCGGCGGCGATACTCGACGAGCGAGGGCGAGAGCCGGTTACGGATGGTCGCGAGGCCGCGTGAGAGCCGGCTGCGGACGGTGTTGTATTCGAGGCCGAGGGCCTCGGCGATCTCGAAGTTGTCGGCGCCCCGCAGGTGAAGGTCGACGACGACCCGGTAGTGCTCGCTCAGCGTTGCGAGGGCTTGCACCAGCCGCGCGTGGAATTGGGCCTTGAACACCCGTTGGCTGGGCGAGGTCTGGGAGGCCGGTGGCTCGCTGCCGGGCTCCTCGGTCTCGATGCGACGCTGGTCCCGGCGGTAGCGCTCGCTCAGGACCCGACGGGCGACCCCAAACACGTACTGGCGAAAGCTCGACTCCGCCCGGTACCGGTCCACACGCGCGACCGTATGCAGGAGCGTGAGCTGGGTGAGGTCCTGGGCCTCGTCGCCGCTGAGGCGACTGGAGAAGTATGTGTAGAGGTGGGGGTAGTAGCGGCGGGCCAACCGGTTACTTGCAGTTCTGTCGCCCGCTCGGATAGCCGCGATGAGTTCTTCGTCTTGCACTCAACTACGCTAACACTGGGGCATTCGGGTAGCGCAAGCCCTAGAATTACATAAATTGTAATCAGAATATATGCATGGTTTGACCGTGAGGATTTGCCGGAAAGCTGTGAGCGGCAGGCAAAATTGATCCAACGATCAGCTCGATCGCTCGTCGAGGGCGAAGTACATGTCACGGGCGAAACCGCACCGCGGGCAACGAACCTGCGCGACCCGCAGCCGGCGCTCGCCGAACTGCTCGGCCCGATGCTGCTCACACCGAACGGCGCTTCGACACACGGGGCAGGGCCAGCGCTCGGCGTGGCCCTCGATCACCGCTGGCGAGCCCACCCGGATCGGCGCGAGTGGATCGCCGCCCGGGAGCGAGTCGACCGGGGGGAGCGCGGGACGGGACGGTGCGCGGATCTGGCGCCGCCGTGGATCGCTGCCGAGCCCGTAAAACAGGCCGGCGAGCATCGCCATCAGCACCAGCGCGAACAAGACGATCATCGCTGGCTCGCCGCCTGCGCCTCGGTCTTCGTGATGTGGGCCGCGATCAGCTCGGCGACCTCGGCGGCGGCGAGCACCGGCGCCATGTGTCCGACGTCGTCGAGCTCGACGTGCTCGGCCCCGGGCAGGACCCCGGCCAGGATCTCGCAGCAGCGCCGCCCCGCTAGGGTCGATGTCGCCCCGGACAAAACCAGCAGGGGGAGCTGGCCGAGGGCCTCGACGTAGGCGGTGTGCGGTACGGTGTCGAGGGCGGTTTCGCGCACTTCCTCAAACATTTTTTGGCTCGAGCGGAGCCACGAGCGCCGCTCGACTTCGCTGAACTCGGCGAAGCTGCCGGGCCCGCTCCAGTAGTCGACGAAGCGCTCGACCCACGCCTCGCTGCCGCCAAAGCCCTCGCTCAGGAAGCCCCCGTCGTGGTCGTAGCCGTCGAGCTCGGCGAGGCCGATGACGTCGCCGGTCGAGCGCAGGACACCAAAGCAGGTCGGCTCGAACAGCGCCATGGACCGCAGCCGGGTGCGCGTGCGCAGGGCCAGGGCGAGGGCGACGCGGCCGCCGTAGGAGTGGCCAACCAAATGCACGGGTGCGTCGCACTGGTCGAGCAGGGCCTCGGCGACGTCGACGTCGAGCTCGGTTCGAAACGGCGCGCGTGCCCGCGGCCAGTCGTCCGACTCGCCGTAGCCGATGAAATCGGCGCACAGAACCTCATGGCCCCGGGCGGCCATGCGCTTGGCGAGCCGCCGCCACTGCAACCCCGACAGGCCGGTGCTCGGCAAGCAGACCATCGGGCTAGCCCTGCCCCCGTCACCAAAGCGGTGGTAGGTGATGCGCAACCCATGAACCGAGAGCGAGGGCACGGACCCGAGGGGACCATGAGTGGCCAGGGGGGACAAGGGGGCGAGAGCTTGTCGGCGGTCGAGGGATTCTCTAGGGTCGCAAGGGGACACATGAACAGTACAGCCAAACAGCCGATTTTGGTCGTGGGCGTGGGCGCGTCTGCGGGCGGCTTGGACGCTTGCAAACGGCTGTTGTCGAACGTGCCTCGGGACACGGGCTGCGCATTTTTGGTCGTCTTGCACCTCGATCCCGATCGCGACAGCCACCTCGCCGAGATCCTCGGAACCTGCTGCGCCGTGCCGGTGCTGCAGGTGACCGAGCGGCGGCCGCTCGCGCCGAATCACGTTTATGTGATCGCGCCGAAGACCTTGTTGAGGGTCGAAAATGGGCACCTGTGCCCGGGTGAACTGGCGGAGCGGCGAACTGAGCGCAAGCCGATCAACGTGCTGTTCTCGACGCTCGCGCAGGCCCACGGACACGACGCCGTGGGCGTCGTGCTGTCGGGGCTCGGCGACGATGGTTCCGCGGGCCTGCGGGACATCAAGGATGGCGGTGGCCTGTGCATCGCCCAAGATCCCCTGACCGCCGAGCACGACAGCATGCCGCGCAGCGCGATCGCTACGGGCCTCGTCGACGCAGCCTTGGCCCCCGAAGCGGTGGTTGAGTTCTTGGCCCAATACTTGGTCGATCGCGTCGAGCGGCCGGCGCCCGATCAGGTAGATCAGGTCGATCAGGTCGACCAGGTCGACCAGGTCGACCAGGTCATGGACGCCGCGGGCTTCGAACAGGTCTTGGGTCTGCTCGGGAGCGAGCACGGTCTAAACGCCCGCAATTACAAGATCGGGACCCTCCGGCGTCGCGCCGAGCGGCGCCGGGGGCTGTTCCCCTTCTCCGACTGGGCGGCGTACCTGGCCTACCTCCACGGGCACCCCGACGAGCTCAGCGCGCTCTACGAGGACGTGCTGATCGGCGTCACCGAGTTCTTTCGTGACGGCGATCACTGGGCGTATCTCGAACGCGAGGTCATCCCGCGCTTGCTCGACGAGAGCTTGGCGAAGGTCGGCGCGATCAGAGTCTGGTCGGCGGGCTGCGCCACCGGCGAAGAGGCCTACAGCCTCGCGATCGCGTTCCTCGACCAAATCGACGAGCGCGGCGCCGACGGCGAGGTTCAGGTGTTTGCGACCGATCTGAGCCACCAGGCGATCGCGCTGGCGCGCCGCGGCGTGTACCCCGAGACCATCGCCAAGCAGGTCTCGCCGGCGCGGCTCGCCAAGTTCTTCAGCAAGCAAGGCGAGTCCTACCACGTCAACAGCAGGATGCGTGACGCGGTGACCTTCGCCCGCCATGACCTGCTCAGCGAGCCGCCGTTCTCGCGCCTCGACCTGGTCAGCTGCCGCAACCTGTTCATCTATCTCGAGCCCCACATCCAGCAAGAGTGCATTCAGCGGTTTCACTTCGCCCTGCGACCGAGCGGGGTCTTGTGGCTCGGCAGCTCAGAGGGCCTCAACCGCCACACGGACCTGTTCACCACGCTCTCGTCCAAGTTTCGGATCTACCGCCGGAGCGAGGTTCATCGAGACCCGGCGACGAGCTGGAGCACGCCGATGCCGTACCCCAGCTCGCTCGCGCCCGCCAGCACCCACCGCGCCGGCGGCTTGGGCTCGTCGCGGGCGAGCCGGTTGACGCGCGCGCTCGAGCACCTGGTCCTCGACCGCCACACCGACGCCTGCGTGGTGATCAACGAGGCCGGCAACGTGCTGCATCGGTTCGGCCCGGTGGCCGACTACCTGACCCCGCCGGTCGGCGAGGTCCACCTCGATCTGCTCTCGTGGGTCCACGATTCCACGCTCTACGCCAAGCTTCGCCCGGCGCTCAAGCATACGGTCAAGCAGCGCGAGACCGTCGAGCTTCGCGGCGTGCCGTTCATGCGTGGGGCCAAGAGCCTGCGGGTCAAGGTCCAGATCTCGCCGATCCCAACGGTCGCCCGCGGCCTGTTCTTGCTCGTGTTCACCGACGAGCACGCCCACGACGCGCAGGACCAGCCGCCGTCCTCGGGGGCCGGCGATGAACCGCTGGCCCGAGACCTCGCCGAGCAGCTCCAAGAGGCCCAGTCCGAGCTCCAAAGCGTGCTCGAGGAGCTCGACAGCGCCAACGAGGACTACCGGGCGAGCTACGAGGAGCTGGTCTCGCTCAACGAGGAGCTGCAGTCGACCAACGAGGAGCTCGAGACCACCAAGGAGGAGGCCCAGTCGATCAACGAGGAGCTGCTGACCGTCAACCGCGAGCTCGAAGATCGCAACGAGACGCTGCATGCGGTCAACGCCGATCTCGAGAACCTGCTCGCGCTGACCACGATCCCCACGCTGTTCCTCGATCGCGAGCTCCGCATCCGCCGGTTCACGCCGGCCGCCGAGCGGGTGATGTGGCTGGTGCCCTCGGACATCAGTCGGCCGATCCAGCACATTCAAAAGCGCGTCGACGATCCGGGCATGCTCGCCGACGCGGCCCGGGTGCTCGACGCGCTCGCGCCGGTCGAGGCCGAGGTCCGGGCCGAGGACGGCCGCTGGTACCTGCGCAAGATCGTGCCGTTTCGCGCGGGCGATCGGATCGAGGGGGTGTGCGTGATTTTTTATGATGTCACCGCGCAAAAGCTCGCGGCCGAGGAGAGCGAGGAGGCCCGCTATTACGCCGAGGCCATCGTCCGGTCGTCGCAAGAGCCGTTCATCGTGTTCGATTACGAGCTCAGCGTAGTCTCGGCCAACGACGTGTTTTACGTGACCTTCTCGGCCACGCGAAAGTACGTCGAGGGCCGACCGCTCGCGGAGCTCGACGGCGGCCGGTGGGACATCCCCGCGCTGCGCGAGCTGCTCGAGCAGGCCTTACGGGACAAGCGCGGCGCCCAGGCACGCGAGTTCGAACACGAGTTCTCGCGGATCGGCCGTCGGCACTTGCGGCTGACCGCGACCGCGCTCGAGCGCCCGGGGCGGACGCCGCTGGTGCTGCTGTCGATCGAGGATCTGACCCAGCTCCGCGACGCGCAACGCATGGCCTTGGCGCGGACCGTCGAGCTCGAGCAAGAGCACCGCCGCAAGGATGAATTCCTCGCGATGCTCGGCCATGAGCTACGCAACCCCTTGGCCGCCCTGGTCAACGGGCTCTCGCTGCTCGAGCACATCAGCGGCGACGAGCAGCAGATCGCCAAGGTCCACCCGATGTTGGTCCGCCAGACCCGCAGGATGGCGGTGATGCTCGATCAGCTCCTCGACATCTCGCGGGTGAGCACCGGCAAGATCCAGCTCGAGAACCAGCCCGTCGATCTCGTCGAGGTCGTGACCGCCGCGGTCGAGACCGTCGAGCCCATGGTCACGGCGTCCAACCACACGCTCACGCTCACGCTCCCAGACAAGGGCACGCTGTGGGTCATCGGCGACTTCGTGCGCCTGACTCAGGTGGTCGAGAACCTGCTCGCGAACGCGGCCAAGTACACCGAGGACCACGGCACGATCTGGGTGACGGTCGACGCGGTCGAGGAGGCCGTTCGGATCTGCATCAGCGACACCGGCATCGGCATCGACTCGGATCTGCTGACGCACATCTTCGACGTGTTCACGCAGGGCTCGCAGAGCCTCGATCGATCCAAGGGTGGGCTCGGCCTGGGCCTGCCCTTGGTCAGGCTGCTGGTCAACATGCACGGCGGTCGGGTCGAGGCGTCGAGCGACGGCGAGGGCCAAGGCAGCGTGTTTACGGTGTACCTCCCGCGCATGCGGTCGACGCCGAGCATCGGCCAGCCGCCCGAGCCCGACGAGGGCCACGGCCTGGCTGCGCCCCCGGTTCGGCGGATCTTGGTCATCGACGACGAGCGCGACGCGGCCACGACCCTCGCGGAGCTGCTGCGGCTCTACGGCCACGAGGCCGAGGTCGCCTACGACGGACACCAGGCCATCGAGGTCGCGGACCGGTTCGCGCCCGAGATCGTGCTCCTCGATCTCGGGCTCCCCGACCTCGACGGCTACGAGGTCGCCCGACGGCTGCGCGACCGAGCGGCGGGCCGGCCCATGCGGATCGTCGCCGTGACCGGCTATCAACGGGAGGACGAGCGCCTGCGCGTGGCCGGCTTTGATGACCACGTGATCAAGCCGCCGACCCTCGAGCGGCTCGCGGAGGTGTTCGCCCCCGGCTCATGAGGGGACCAGCCCGCGCGCGCGGACCAGCTCGGCGAGCCGCCCGGGGTAGTCGGTCATGATCCCATCGACGCCGAGGTCGAGCAGCCACCGCATCTGCTCGACGGCGTCGATGGTCCACACGTGGACTTGGAGCCCGCGCCGGTGGGCAGCTTCGATGAACGCCGGGGTCACCACGTCGAGGCCGGCGAAGGCGATCGGCACTTGCAGGGCGTCGTATTCGATCGCCACGTAGTCGCTGAGCCCGGCCCGGGCCGCCGCCCAAAACCCGAAGATCTCCCGCTGCCCGGCCGAGGTAGCGACCGTCCCGCGGGCGAGGTTGCGAAACTCGCGAACGAGGCCCGCGTCGGCGCTGGCCACGAGCAGCCGATCGTGGAGGCCCCGATCTTCGATGAAGCGCCACAGCGCCGCCGCCAGCGAGGGCTTGGCCTGCTTGATCTCCACGTTGACCCGCGCGCTGGCGTCACCTTCGATCAGCTCGACGAGCTCGGCGAGGGTTGGGATCGTGATGCCCTGGCCGCGCGCCGGGAAGCTCCGGCCATCGGGCGAAAACCGGTAGCCCGCGTCGAGCCGGCGCAGCTCGGCGAGGCTCGCGTCGCGGATCAGCCCGCGGCCATTGGTCGTGCGCTCGAGCGAGTGATCATGGAAGGTCACCAGCTCCCCGTCGCGGGTCATGTGGATGTCGGTCTCGATCCACGAGCACCCAGCCGCGAGCCCACCTTGGAACGCCGGAAGGGTGTTCTCAGGCCACAGCGCCGCGCCGCCACGGTGCGCGAAGCAGGCGACCCCGCGGGTCTGGAAGTAGGGCTTGGGCACGGGGAGGTTGTCCGATCACGGGGGCGGGCATGCAAGTGGTGTACACTGCCGCCCATCCCACCCGCCGTGACCACGATCAGCCCACTCGCCCTCATCGAGCAGGAGTGCTCCCCGTTCCGCGACCCGACTTGTACACGAAACTGTGTGTGTGGTTGCGCGACGACCTGACGCGCACCCGGCTCACGCGCTTTGAGCAAAAGGGGCGCCCGTCGGTCAGCCTCGCGTCGACCTTCGTGGACATCGATAGCGCCGCAGACCCAGGCGCCGAGAGCGGGAAAGACATCGTCGCCGAGCTGTTTGAGCGGGCGCCGAGCCAGTTTGGGCTGGTGTCCACTATCGAGATTGACGGTCCTCGCGCGGGGATGGTTGCTCGAGCGCATCGATCGTTGTGTGGATACCTTAGCGCCGCAGGATGTCGTGTATATGCAAGGGCTTGGGCGCGGATAGCAGAAGGACCGCGCAACGTGGGACGTGCGTCGCCGAACCGGGCTCCCGGTAGAGTTGCCTGGCCCGTGGGCCGGGACCACAACGAGAGCATGTTCACAGCACAATTCCTCTCGGCGGCGCTCGCAGCCAGCACACCTGATACACCCGACATATATCGCGCGCCGCCAGATTTCGGCGCTACCCTCGACCGCACCGAATTTAGCGGGATCGATACCGAGGTCCAACTCGTCGCTTTCGACGCAGAAGGGGAGGTCATCGGCATGATCGCCCTGTGGGTCGAGCCCGACGGCCGGATCATCCTCACTTCCGATTACGCCGACGGGTACGCCGAGACGGTCATGGTTGATGGCCGCGCACGCACCGAAGCGACTCTTCCGCCAGAGGTCATCACCACGCGCGCGGCCGCGATGCTGGGGGCGCTCGACCTGGACTACGCGGGGCGAGGGTTGCACGACGGGCTGCTGTCCTGCTCTCGTCGGTGGGTTCATCGTGCTCAGCTGCCCTTCGGCGCTGGGCTACGCCGCGTGTGAGTGCTTCCCGCTTGCCGGCCTGAATCACCGTGTAAGGACTGACCATGCGTGCGTACGGGTACCTCGTCGCCGTGGGCCTCGCGGCCTACCAGCTGTACATCCTCGCCGGCATCGGGGCATGGGTGCCGGCGCTGTTCGTGGGGGTCGCTCTCCCCGCGGCAGCTATCTCGCAGGTCGTAAAGCTCCGCAAGTGTGGCGACGACAAGGCCGCCGCAGCTGTGTTCGGCGTGCTTCTCACGGCCCAGCTCGCGTTGCTCTTGACCCTGGCGTTCGAGCCGTTGGGTTCCATCATCGACGGCCTCATGTCCTGATCAGCCCAGCCCGACCCAGCGTCCGGCCGCGGCCTCGCAGATCAGCCCGAGCAGCTCGGCCTCGCAGACCGCGAGGGTGGCCGCGCCCGCTTGCGGGAGTGTGTCGATCGAGAGACCTTGCGGGCCGGCCTCGCGCACCGCCGCTTCGAGCCAGCGCAGGTGGTCAGGCCAGGCCGACGCCGACGCGCCGCCGTCCGGCTCGGCGCCGCCTTGGAGGACATCGAGCCACCCGCCGACGGCGTCGGCGACCGACGCGAGCGCCTGGGGATCATCCTCGTAGGGCGGGCTCGGCAGCGGCCTCGCGCCGAGACCGATCAGCGCCCCGCAGCCCGGCGACCCGGCGATCGCCGCGAGCGGGACCGCTTGGCGCAGGGCCAGACGACCGGTCCCCGTCGAGCCCGAGCGCAGGCCGGCCTGGGCGACCAGGACCGCGTCGGCGAGGCCCACGACGATCGCGTTGCGCGAGGCGAACATGGCCCGGACGGTGGCGGTCCCGGGCGGGTGGGCGAACAGCAGGCCCGCCTCGCCGCTCGCGACCATCGCCGCGAACAGGGGAGCGTGGCCGGGCGGGTAGACCCGGTCGCGCCCGCAAGGGAGCACGGCCAGCTGCGCGACGCCCTGCCCGAGGGCGGCCCGGTGGGCCCCGCCGTCGATGCCGAGGGCCCCGCCGGAGATCAGCGACCAGCCCCGCTCGGCGGCGGCCGCGATGATCGGCCCGAGCGTGACCAGCACCCGCCGGTGAGCCGCGCGGCTGCCCACGATCGCAAGCCGCGGACGGGGCGGGAGGGCGCCCACCAGATCAAAGGAGGGCCTGCGCGCGTGCGGGAGCTCGAGCTCCGTCCGCGAGACGCAGGTCCAAGGCCAGTTGAGGGGAACGAGGGGGGTGGGCACCTCCAGCCTATCGGCCCGCGTGCGCCGGTGTTGCAGGGTTTTTTCGACGTGCGAGGAGAATTTTTGGCGGGGCTGCGGCGGATCCACCGCTCGGTCTACCGCGGCGTCACCGCTCGCAGCCGCAGGCCCAAGCCGAGCACCATCAAAATCGCCAGCCCGAACGCTGCGCCGAAGCGGTTGAAGTCCTGGACCTCGCAGCTCGCCCGGCTCCCGCGGTCGGGCCGTGCGGCTGATTCGACCACCCTCGTCGCGCGCTCCAGCCGGTAGTCGGCGGCGCCGATCTCGACGAGCAGGTCGCGCTCTGTGGGTGCGGCGTCTGGCGAGACCTTGGCGCTGAAGCGCAGCTCGTATACGAGCGCCGTAG
>Ga0114946_10000228_pt1 | contig 35440 bp, 33 predicted proteins | sample WalLakDeSediment_FD_88676 | JGI IMG/M metagenome (GOLD analysis project Ga0114946, IMG submission 88676) | Lake sediment microbial communities from Walker lake, Nevada to study Microbial Dark Matter (Phase II) - Walker Lake 11/02/13 Deep Sediment | ecosystem: Environmental > Aquatic >... | reverse complement strand
TTTCGGAGTTCACGCTGCTGTTCAAAAACAAGATTTTACCTTTGGATGTAGCCCTCATCCACGTCTCCCCTCCCGATGAACACGGCTTCTGTAGCCTGGGTGTAGAGGTTGGTTTGACGAAATCTCCCGCGGAATCGGCTAAAATCATTATTGCTGAAGTCAACCAGCAGATGCCGCGCACTTTGGGCGATTCCTTTATCCACGTTAGCCGGCTAAATTATATTGTCCCGGTAGACTATCCTCTCCCGGAAATGGCTATGGGGGGTGACGGAGTTTCAGAAATCACAGAGAAAATGGCTAAAGCGATTGCGGAACTCATCCCAGATGGGGCTACCATGCAAATGGGCATTGGAGCGATCCCCGACGCAGTATTGAAATACCTGTTCGAAAAAAAGGATCTGGGTATCCATACCGAACTGTTTTCGGATGGGGTGATCGATTTGTTTGAAGCAGGTGTACTCACCAATGCGCGCAAGACGCTCCATCCTGGGAAAATGGTAGCCGGGTTTATCATTGGTACGCGCCGGCTGTATGAGTGGGTTGACGATAACCCGCTCATCGAATTGCATCCGACTGAATATGTAAACGATCCCTTCGTCATCGCGCAGAATGAACGCCAGGTCGCTTTAAATTCTGCGATTGAGGTCGACCTGACTGGGCAGGTATGTGCAGATAGTATCGGTCCTAAACTGTATAGTGGGGTTGGGGGCCAGCTTGATTTCATCTACGGCGCCTCACGCTCAAAGGGAGGCGTACCTATCATCGCTCTCCCAAGCACTACCACCTTACGCGATGGGACGCGCATCAGCCGGATTGTGCCCATGCTGAACCAGGGCGCCGGAGTGGTGACAACCCGCAACCATGTGCGCTATGTTGTGACTGAATATGGCGTGGCTGATCTTTACGGACTCTCGATTCGCCAGCGAGCAAAGGCACTGATCAATATTGCCCATCCAGATTTCCGGGAAGATTTATCTCGGCTGGCAAAGGATCTTCATTACATTTAGTTGTAGTGGGTTAATGCCTTCGCGGTATTAAAGGAGGTCATTATGGACCGACGAACTAAAATAGTGGTGACTCTCGGCCCAGCGACAAGTGATCGAAACATGATCGAATGCCTCATCCGGGCAAAGGTCAATGTGATTCGGTTGAACTTTTCGCACGGCTCTCACCAGGAACATTCGAAGCGGATCCAATTGCTGCGGGAGATCGCAGATAAGAACAGCCACCCGATCACTTTAATGCAAGATTTGCAAGGACCCAAAATCCGCACCGGCGAAATTGCTAATGGCGCCGTACAAATCTCGCAGGGCCAATCCTTAACCTTGACCGTTGAACCGGTAGTCGGAAACCAGGATATCGTTTCAGTTGATTTTGCCGATCTTCCAAATAGCGTCCGCCCGGGTGGACGGATTATGCTGGATGACGGCACCCTGGAGCTGGTGGTGGTAGGTGTAGATGATAAGCATGTTGAGACAAAAGTAGTTCTGGGAGGGGTGTTAAAGCCTCATAAAGGCGTTAATCTCCCCGGTGCTAATCTTAACATCCCTTCCTTTACCGAAAAGGACGCGGCAGATCTGGAATTTGGATTGGCAAACGACATTGATGCAGTGGCAATGTCGTTTGTGAGAACCCCCAACGATCTCACCCCCCTCCGCCAGGCCATCCGCAGGCTAGCGCCAGAGTGCAAATATATCCCGGTCATTGCCAAGCTGGAACGTCCCGAGGCGCTCGATAACCTGCATGAAATCATCCGAGCCTCTGATGGGGTCATGGTAGCCCGGGGAGACCTGGGGGTGGAAATGGCGCCTGAAGCTGTGCCGATCGCCCAGAAGCGGATCATTGAATCGGCTAACGAACACGCCAAAGTGGTCATCACAGCCACTCAAATGCTTGATTCGATGATCAACAACCCGCGCCCCACCCGTGCTGAGGCTTCTGATGTAGCAAACGCGATTTTTGATGGCAGCGATGCGGTCATGCTATCCGGCGAAACAGCAGTGGGCAAGTACCCCATCCAGGCTGTAGAGATGATGCATGCGATCATTTGTAAAGCCGAAGCCCAATTGAGCAAGTGGGGTCATTGGGGAGGCAGCCTGGGCGAGGCAGCCTCCACAGAAGGCTTCCTGCGGGAAGGCCGGCACGATGATGCACTATCGATCACCCGCGCTGCGCGTGAGCTGGCTGACGACCGTAACGTGGCGGCTATTGCCGTGTTTACCGAGACCGGCCGGACGGCTCAATTAATGGCCAAAGCCAGGCCAAGAGCGCCAATTCTGGCTTTTACCCCAGTAGAGAGGACCTTCCGGCAATTGCCGATGTTGTGGGGCGTGATCCCTATCCTGGTACCCTATGCCGACACCCTGGAAGCCATGCTCAGAGATGTGGAAAAGGCGATCGTCACAGCCACTCCGATCCGACCCGGACAGCAGGTAGTGCTGCTCTCCGGTTTCCCAGTTGGGGCTATGAGACCTCCAAATATGGCCTTGTTGCACACAATCGGTGAACTGACATAGCAGCGACACTGGGAAGCAAAAAGAATACCGGTTTTCGGTCTCATCTCTGCTACGGGCAGATATCCGCAGGGGTTATGTCTGGGTTTCCGTAACCAAAGGTCTGCGACCCAAGGGGCTCGAGAATATCAGGGTGTGATGTTGCATACTCGATTGCCGCGGCGCAGCCTGACTCGGCCCCTGCCTCGAGATAACCATCCCGGTAGACGGCAGCCATCTCGTAATAGCCGTGCTGAGGACTGTCCAGCGGATAGATTTTTTCCATTTCCCCCAAAATAATCTCGGCAAAGGCGTCTCGCTCCTGCATTGTATAGATGACCACCAGGTGGTAGCGCGAAAACGCACCGATCCAGGCTTGTTCCAACGCTGGGTCCAACCAGTCATCCAGGGTGGTATCGCTGATAGCGCGATTGTAGAGTGACAATGCCTTCTGGAAGTCGCTATCTTTAGCAGCCGCCCTAGCATCGTGCAAGACATGAACGCGATAATTAGAAGGCTCAGGCTGGGAAGAAACCATCTGCCAATTTTGGCTACCCTCGGCATACGACCATATTTTGGTCATGTTTCGCTGAGGACCAGCTCCCACAGAGCCAAACCCACTCCCAGTTATATGAAGATCAAAAATTCCCTCATTTGCAGAAGGAGCCAGGTAGATGGTTGGATACGGCAAGTCATTGGTCTCGCCCTCCAACCGGTTAGTAAATTGAGCTCCTTCCCACCCAATCACCTGAACCCGTTCAAAGCAAGTATGCGCTCCACAGGAGGCTGAGCTGATCACCAGCTCAGATAATCCATCAGCATTCAAATCTTGTAAAAACCGGATTCCAGGTGCTCCATCCAGTGGACGGCTGTCCTGCAAATATGCCTGCCGGTATTCTCCCTGACTGCATGTGTAGATTATCAGCATCCCAGCTGGAGGCATACTCACCGATCCTGGATCGTAGATGGAAACAACCAGCTCATCAGCCCCATCGCCGGTCATATCGGCTGCACCAACCGGGACAGGCAGGTTGGCAATCTCTGCAGCGTACAGGGCTCCATCTAAGTCTTCTACCCAACCCCCTTCATTCAAGAATTGCTGAATCGCCTGAGGGTAAGTATCGAACGGACCATCTGGCAGTGGGCCTGGAGTTCCTTTGGGCCGACAAGTTGCCGTATCATCAAAGATTGTTTCTGATTGCGTTGGAGATAGAAGCGTATGGGTGGGAGTTGCCAGCGGAGGAGAGCTGGGTGAAACAGAGTGAGTCGGCAGATCGATTGGGGAGGCAGTTCCCATCTGTGGATCAGCGGCAGGGGAACAACCTGCCAACAAATAGGCTGACACCAGGAGAGTTATGTAAAAGTGAAAGGTTGGTTTAAGGAGAAAAAGAATTGACCTCGACAAAGAAATCTCCATGATTGATTTTTTATATTAAAGGATTATACTACTTATACGTGAGTACTCCATTGATCCGTGATAACCGGGTAAATTGGGTGAAAATTCCATGGTCCGCCCCATCCCCTTTATTCCAGGAACCCCCCCTGCCAACCCTGGCCCATTGGCTCGCTATCTTCCACCGCTTGCGAATGGCATAGTCACCACCTGGCTGAGAGAAAACCTACCCAGCGGGGCCTGGGTGCTGGACCCATTCGGCGCGGCTCCTCACCTGGCTTTGGAGGCTGCCAGGGCTGGTTACCGGGTTATCGTATCGGCCAACAACCCGGTGTCACGAAAATTAGTGGAGATGGGGGCGAGCGCACCTGCCCTGAGCGAATATCAGGGAGCCCTGGCTGACCTGGCCTCAGCCTACAAAGGGCAAGAAAGGATCGAACCGCTCATCCGCGCATTATACACAACAGATTGCTCGAGCTGCGGACAGCCGGTAATGGCTGATTATTTCCTATGGGAACGCTCAGCGGCTTACCCATATGCCCGCTACTACACCTGTCAGCGTTGCGGAGATAACGGAGAACGCCCTACCACTCAAAAGGATAAAGAACAGGCTACCAACTTTGCGCAAAATGACCTGAACCGGGCACGCGCATTGGAAAGAGTTGCACCGGCAAATGATCCAGACCGAACGCATGCCGAGGAAGCCCTGTCTGTTTATCTTCCTCGGGCAGTTTATGCCTTGTTTACATTGATCAACAAGTTGGATTCGTTGGACATCAGCCCGGCCCGGCGGAATTATTTGAGCGCGCTGTTACTGTCTGCCTGTGACCAGGCCAATACCTTATGGTCTCATCCCACTTCCAGGGAAAGGCCTCGCCAACTGACTATACCGCATCACTTCCGAGAGAATAACGTCTGGCTGGCTTTAGAGCAATCCACCCGGCAATGGGTGTCTGACCAGCCAAAAATACCCTTAAGTTATTGGCCAGCACTTCCTGCAGAACCAGGTGGGATAACCCTTTTTGAAGGCAGGTTGAAGGATTTAGCCGCTGACTTATCCAACCTAAAAATAGGAGCTGTGATTGCTGCTCTGCCCCGCCCAAACCAGGCTTTCTGGACCTTGTCTGCCTTATGGGCAGCATGGTTGTGGGGTAGAGCAGCGGTTGGACCTTTCAAATCTGTCCTGCGCAGACGGCGTTACGATTGGGGCTGGCATACGGCTGCACTGTCGTCCGCTTTCGGCAGCCTGGTTCTCTTATTGGAGGCCGGCACCCCAATCTTGGGGCTGATCGGAGAAGCAGAACCGGGCTTCTTGTCTGCTTCCTTTTTAGCTGGCGCCAGCTCTGGTTTTGACCTGGATGGATTTACCTTACGCTCTGGGAGCGGACAAGCCCAAATTCACTGGCGGCGTAGGGTGGGAGAGGTCCTCCAGACAGACCCAAAAAGCAATGCGTCGACTATAGCCCGTCAGGCCGCCCTGGAGGCTCTTAAGGATCGCGGACAACCAGCGGAATATTTGACATTACATGCTGCAGCGCTGACCAAGCTGGCAGAGCGAAATGCGTTTCCAAGAAAATCTGGCGCAGGAGCGGAAAGTCACTCCGCCCCGGAAGGTGAACCCTCCCCAGCCGAACTATATAGCCAACTCCAAAACATCTTGAAAGAAGTATTTAACTTCAGGGGTGGTTTCCGGCGATTTGACGGCAGCGAAGTTTCTTTGGAGGTAGGTAGTTGGTGGCTTAGAGACGAGGCAGATCTGCCGGTTTCCCTGGCCGATCGGATTGAGATTGCTATCGCAAAATATCTACAAAGCAATATTGTATGTAAAATAGCTGAGCTGGATTCATATCTATGCGCATTGTTCCCGGGTTTGAATACCCCTAATCCGGAACTCATTCTGCATTGTTTATATTCCTATGGAGAAGAGGAGCCTGTGGGAGGTGGTCAATGGAGAATCCGGCCTCAAGATCAATTGGAAGCGCGCCGTGCTGAAATCGAAAAAACCGAAAAGATGCTCTTCAGCCTGGCAGAGCGGCTTGGTTTTTCGGTCCAGAAAAGCTCCGAAACTGGCGATCCGGAACCGCACAGCGAAGCCAGGATAACCAATATATGGCGAGACCCTCAAAATTTCTCGCGCTATGCATTCTCTATCATCTCCTCTGCGGTTATTGGTGAAATTGTTAGACAAAAAGGTTCATTGACGCCAAAACCCCAGCAAAGATTCCGTCATGTTATTGTTCTGCCCGGCGGACGCGCCAATTTGGTAGCCTTCAAGTTGAGCAAAAATGCTTGCTTGAATAAAGAGATCGAACAAGGCTGGATTTTTCTCAAGTACCGTCACCTGCGCCGGTTGATCGAAAACCCATTGCTGACCGCTGAGAATTTAATCGAACAGCTTGACCTCGATCCGCTCACCTACACAGCCACCCAGATGCGGCTTCTGTAATTGAAGCCGAGAATGTCCCAATAATCAGGAGCAGTCTGCTTTCAGGGATGAGTGACAGGGCAAAAAGCTCACACGCATTTCAGACACTGCAGGCAGTTGGTTATGTCATGGGTCAACCGAGGTCAAGGTGAATCGGTGGCAGTAAGAGTTTCGGTTGGTGAAGGGGTAACCGAAGGAGGCGCCGAGGTGGCGGTGGGGGTAGACGTCACTGTTGGCGTGAGCGTCTGCGTTGGTGTTAATGTCGGAGTGAATGTGGCCGTTGGAGTTGGCGTCTCGGTGGGTGTGAGCGTCGGTGTTGGCGTTGGGGTTGGAACCTGCAAATTAATGCGCCGGAAGATCTCGGCATAAGTATTTTGCGTACTGTACATGATCAGGTGCAGAGTTACCTCTCCTGCTGGCAGATCATGTACGTCCCAGGAGTAAATGGTCTCACTGGTACGGGCCGGGTTATTACTTTGCGCCAGCCCCACCCACTGCACCGGATCTCTCCCTAGGCCGTAGTTCAAACGATAGTAATCAAAATTTGCGGTTGCGTCCACGCGCGCCATGATATCGATGGGATTAGATGTAATAACCTGATCCTCAGGCGGATAGTGTATTTCAAGATGGGGGCGCGGATCCTCAGCAGTACACTCACGCGAGGGCACGAAAAGAATGGCTTCCTCAAAACCAGCTCTCTCAGCCCAGGCACGACCCTCAGATGTCTCTCGGATCCACTTGATGGCCCACGGGTCAGATACATTGAGAGCAAACTCTTCCCGAGTCAATTCACCGCAAGCCGCTGAAGCGCGCAAACCTGTCCAGGTATCAAAAACGACCCGCTTCCACAAATCTTCACTGCTGGGCAGGGGTGGTTGGCCAGCTGCAAAGATCTCAGATCGTTGGCTTGGGCACCATTCAGAAGGTTCTGTTCCAGAAACAGAACAGATTACCCGGTCGATAATGCCCGCAGGTCTAAAGAAAGGCGTTGGGTTTCCTCCCGTAATGGATTGGACAGCGTTTTGCATGAACTCAGCCCAAATTGGAGCCGCGCCGGTCAGGCCGGTTGTATTCACCATGGGGGTATAGTCGGGATTCCCTACCCATACACCCACCGCCAGATCGGGCGTATAACCCAAAGTCCAGTTGTCGCGAAAATCGTTGGTAGTACCGGTCTTGGCAGCGGCCTGAAAAGGTAGGTTTAGGACAGAATTGGCCCCGAACATAGGCGTGCGCGCCTCGCTATCGGAGAGGATGGACGAAATCAGGTAAGCATGCTCAGGGCGCACCACCTGGTCCCCGACCGGAGGCTGGTAATCGTAGATAATATTCCCGTTGTAGTCCAAAATCCGTGAAATTGCATAAGACGGAAGGCGGGTCCCTCCGTTTGCATACACTGCATAAGCGCCAGTGAACTCAAGTAAAGACAATTCGCCGCCGCCCAGGGTCAAGGATAAGCCATAAACATCCCTGGTGAGGGTGCTGATGCCCAGACGGCGGGCAAAAGCAACCAACCCATCTTCGCCGGGAAGGTCAGGATTATCATAAATACCCACAAATTGGAGGGTTGTTACGGCAGGGATATTGTACGAATTTGCCAATGCTGAACGAACTGTCACCGGGCCATGAAACCGCCCGTCATAGTTGACCGGCACGTAAGGCGCACTTGGGTCGTTGACATTTCCCGAGGGGGGGAATTCGGTTGGCACGTCCCAAATCAGGGTAGCGGGCGTCCAGCCTTTTTCAAACGCAGCGGTATAGGTCAAGGGCTTGATGGCAGAGCCAGGCTGGCGTGGACTGATGGCCATATTGACCTGACCATCTTTCTCACTATAAAAGTCCGCCGACCCGACCATCGCCAGGACCTCCCCGGTTTTAGGTCTGACCGCCACCAGAGCACCGCTGCTGGCGTTGTTTTCAGCCAGAGCATTCACCTGGCGCTGGACGATTTGCTCCGCTAAATCCTGCAAGCCAGGATCTAAGGTTGTGTAAACCGTAAAACCAGAGCGGTAGATCGTCTGTGAGTCATATTGAGCTTCCAGAAGTGAGCGGACATAGTTTACCCAGTGAGGGTATCTAATCTCAATATCGGGGCTTTTGAACTCATACCCAACGATCTCGTTAAAGGCTGCCAGAGCTTCCTCAGGGCCCACACAGATGCGTTGTGGGTTGTTACTGACGTAAATACAACCCTGAGCCTGGCTGGCTTCCATAGTCAGGCGCAACACTTGCTGCTGGCGATTTAAGGTTACATCTCTGTTATTGTAGACGTCATACACCGCAGGCGCTTGAGGCAACCCAGCCAGGAAGGCTGCTTGCCCCAAAGTCAGCTTATCCGCAGTCGTACCAAAATAAGTTTCCGCGGCAGCCTGGACGCCGTAAGCCATGTTGCCATAGTAATTTTCGTTGAGATAAAGTTCCAGGATCTGATCTTTTGAATAACGGCGGGTCACTTCCGCCGCCAGGATAGCTTCCCGTGCCTTGCGGGTATAGGTGCGCTCAGTGCGTTCTTCGGGCGTGAAGAGCAAATTTCGGGAAAGCTGCTGGGTAATGGTAGATGCACCAGAAACGATATCGCCCCCCATAAAATTTTGGACTAATCCACGTGCAATCGCCATCGGGTCAAAACCAGGATGGCTATAGAATTCCTTGTCCTCAGTTGCAGTCGTAGCTGCAACCAGGTAGGGAGAGATCTTATCTAACGTGACATATGTACGTCTACCGGCGTTCGGATCCAGGATCTCGTAAAGCACATTTCCATTGCGATCCAAAATGCGCGTGGTCTCAAATTGGGCTGCTCGTTGGCGGAGATCATCCACACTGGGCAAGGTGGCTGCAATAGTATAGTACTGGTAAAGCAGAAAAGAACCACCCAAAAGGGACACAACCACCAGTACGAAAAGACCCATAAGGGTCATGCGCAGAAGACAGCCCAAACCCTGCCGCCAATTGACAGTGCGCTTAGGCGCAACTGCCGGTGAGGCAGGACGGGACGATCGGGCTACCGGTGGGGGTTTGGTGGGAGGTACAACCGGTTGGCGAGCGCGCGGCGCGGTGGAATATGCGGCCGGGGTTACCCGAGTGGCATCCATATCGGTTTCACTCACCCTTTGTGGGAGAGGCTCTGAACGATTGCCAGTTTCAACCTTTCCCGCTGGAGGTGTACTCGCAACCGGACGGGTAGGCCGGCTCTGCGGTCTGACTGGTTGCGTGTCTGCTAGATTGAGCTCGATCGGCCTTGATGAGACCGGCTCAGATGGCGGTGTAGATTCTCCTGCAGAGGAACCCTTTTCCCCTGCCCCTTGTTCCTGGTCACTTTCCGAAGGCGTTAAGATCATTTGCGAAGAAAGGCTGACAAACTCAACTGGACCAGACTCGGAAACTGGCGATTCTGTAGAAGACTCCCCAGCAGAATCTGCAACCACTTCTTCATCAGACCCTTCTGCCCGATCTTCTTGATCTCGAGTGATTTCTTCCTCAGGTTGGTCTGAAGGCAACCCCCCCTGATTTTCCGATACCAGCGGTTCATCCGAATCAGGGGCATCGGCTTGCTCAAGATCGTCAGAATCTGAATGAGCAGATGCTTCGTCTGGCTCAGGATCGCCGGAGACAGCTAAAGTATGATCTTCTACTGGTTCAGATGTACTGGAGGGAGCCTCAGCTTGGTTTTCATCCCCAGATTGACGTTTTTGCTCTTCTTCAGACTGTAACAGCAGGCGGCGAAAACGAGCGGTTGCATTTTCTTCTGGGGATGTATCTGGCAGATCCGTCATTCAACCTTCCTTACAACCAGCGGAGAAGAAACTTGTGCATTACTAGGATACACTGGCATTGCTCAACACCAAAACCGTCCATTCTCCCTTCATCACGGGTTCATTATCCTGATTCTGTAATTCAATCACAATAAGAATTGAACCTGCTCCGATGCGAGGCAGCGCTTTGGTTTCCTTTACTTTCATCTCCACATGGACACTATCACCGATAAATACTGGTTTGATAAATTTCCATTCATTGATCTCTCTAAATGCAAGTACTGTGCCTTCTAAAATCCCTGTGCGCATGGCCAAACCAGAAGCGATGGATAATCCAAGCAAGCCATGGGCAACACGCTGACCGTAGGGAGTGTTTTTACTGAACTCGGCGTCTGTATGGATTTGATTGTAATCTCCCGAAAGCCCTGCAAAGGCAACGATATCGCTCTCGGTAATCGTCCTGCCGCTGGTGACAATATGCTGCCCAACCTCAAATTCCTCAAAGTACAAACCGCGCCTTTGGGTGAATTTATCTGGATTCATAGAACAACTCCCTGAATATCAATAAGTTTTAAAGGGCAGCCAACATGGGTATCTACCCACGAGCCCAAGTCTTTTCATTGTAGCATAAATAAGGCCTATAAAGCCTGCTTCTGCAAGCCATAAGCCCTTACCACAGGTATTACCACCAGAAGACCTGTATCTGGTTGAGACAAGTCCCCGATAACATCCTGAGTAGCCGCAACCATTTGGTCCACCATCTCTTCACCCTTGACCAGCGAAAACAGGGTGCGGCTGAATTCCTCTTCATGGTTGAGCAGCGCTTCAAGGCTGGGTATCAAAGGTAAATCATCTCTCAAACCGGAGCGATTTTTATTGCGTACTCGGCCGAGCCCACTGCTATGCAGGATGGTGATCCCCGATACACCAACCTGCTCCCATGCATCTAATAACTCTGGGACTTTCTCTGGGTTATGAAGAACAAATATGATGAGATACATTTTGATCTCTCCTAATCTGATAAGGATGAATGGATCACTTTTGAGGATTTCGTCTTGGAAAACAGGAAACGCAACAGCAGCGGAGTAATGATGGTACTGATGATCACCATACCAATGACTGCAGAAAATTCATTGGCAGTCATAAGCCCTTCATTTAGCCCCACCGATGCAAGGATCAAGCCCACCTCACCCCTGGAGACCATACCTGCGCCTAATTGGGCTGATTCAAGCCAGGAAAATCCAGCCAGCCGAGCTCCCAGACCAGCGCCGAATAACTTGCCCAGTACTGCAGCTGCCAAAATTGCAAATAATAGCCACACTGCCCCTGCGCCTAATTCACGCACATTTACCGCCAGACCGATATTAACGAAAAAAATAGGCACAAAGAAGCTGTAAGCGAGAGCGCTAATCCCCCTTTCCAGACGTTCCTTCTCAGGGCTGCGAGAGAACATCAACCCGGCTAAGAAAGAGCCGGTGATGGCGGCCATTCCACCCAAAAGCTCGGCTGCAAAGCCATATAAGAACATAACAACCAGCGCCAGAGTGATAATTCCCTGGCTGATGAGCAAAGGGGAAATCAGCCTGACCAAGCGAGGCAGGCCATAGGAACCGAAGAGAATGGATAAAACAAGAAATGCTGCCATTCTGGCCAAGATCCATAGGACCTCAATTAATCCACTGCCCCCTACCTGTAAAGCAAGGAAAGAGGAGAGCAAAAGGATCACCAGGATATCATCAAAGACCGCTGCTCCCAACAAGCCCAGACCAACCCGGCTCCGCAACGCTTTCAACTCAATCAGGGTCTGCGCGGAGATACTCACACTGGTTGCACCTAAAGCTAAACCCAGGAAAAGCGCATGGCTGGTTTGAAAGCCAAAAGCCATCCCTACCCCCCAACCCAAACCAATCGGCAATAGCACCCCCAAAACACCAGCAAAGGCAGATACTTTGCTGTTACGAGCCAGCTCAGACAGGTGTAACTCGAGTCCGGCAACAAACATCAAGAGCAATACCCCGATTTCTGCCAGACTTTCGATAATCCATTCGATATTGGGATTATCAAAAATGGGCAGGTGCAGAATGTTGAGCAAAGATGGCCCAAGCAACAAGCCCACCAATAATTCTCCTAGCACTGAGGGTTGCCGGAAGGACGAACTTACAAAGCCTCCCAGCTTTGCTAATACGAGAATGATTGAAAGGAAAAGGAGTAGTTGGAGGAAGGGGGTCATAGCTTGGAATTCTCGATGAATTGGGCTGGGCCCAATTCCTGATTATATCATCGCCCTGTGGCAAGAAAATTTTAGTATGGCTTCAGGTGTTACTAGAGGAGATTACAAATTTACGGGTGCAAGCACGCATACACATACAAGCACCCTTTACCAGAAGGCTGGTATCCCTTACAATTTATATATGCGTGAATGGAATCTGAAAGCAGGCGATCCCCTTTCTCTGACCCTGTCTGCAGACGCTCGGCTCAGCCAAACGGATTATTGCAATGATCAGATATGGGAATTATCGTTAGAGGGCGGGGAACCGGTCGCTCTGGCTTTCCAAACGACCTTTGGCTTGCGCGCCCGTAGCCTGCGGTTATTTCCCCGCTTTGGGGAAAATGGCGTCCATGTCATTGACCCAACTGATTTTTCAACAGCGCCTGTCATCCGCAAATTCTATCCGAATTTCCTTTCTGTTTCCTTTTCCCCTTTTCCGAACCTGGAAGTCAATGCCGAATTCTGGATTCCCCATTCGCAAGCCACAGCAGGGCGCCTGCGGGTCATCAATCATAGCCCAGACAAACGCTCTGTTCAGATAAATTGGGTATCTATTTTGATGACGGCTGGCGAAGGAGAGCGGATGGGACCCATGGAGTTTGACAATGTTCATGTCTTGGGTGGCAGCACCGGCGATCTAGCCCCGGTCATGTTTATGACCGGAGGACCTCAAGCCGGCACGTCTCCTTATCCTGCACTGACCCAGATTCTTGAGCTTGATCCTAATAAAGAATACATCCTAACATGGACACTGGCTGGGATGTCTGATGCGCGCGCATCCTTCGATCTGGCCCGAAATATTGCCAGCAGGAACTGGGAAGCCGAATTCGCCCGAATAGAATTGCTTAACAGCAGGGATATTGAAATTTATACAGGTGACCCAGACTGGGATGCTGCTTTCTCATTTTCGCAAAAAGTAGCTTTCGGGCTATTCATGCGAGAGACTGCACACCTTGAATTTCCATCCTTCGTGCTAACCCGCCAGCCTGATCAGGGCTTCTCACTCCGAGGTAATGGGGTAGATTTTAACTACACCTGGAATGGGCATACCCCATTAGATGTCTATTACATGTGTAGCTTCTTACTGCCGGCCGCTCCTGACTTGGCCAAAGGTTTGCTGCGCAATTTTACCAACACAGCAGCAGAGGATGGATTTATTGATTGGAAGCCGGGGTTGGGTGGACAACGCAGCCAACTCCTGGCAACTCCTCTATTGGCAAGCCTGGCCTGGCGGATTTATCAATCGACCAAAGATCTAGCATTCCTCAAAGCTGTTTACACACCATTGTTGGAATTTACCCGCTTATGGTTTACAGAAAAACATGACCGGGATGGCGACGGGATTCCAGAATGGGACCATGCCATGCAAGCCGGATTTGACGATCATCCCTTGTTTTCTCCCTGGTTGGATTGGTCGCAAGGTGCAGAAATTAGTACGGCAGAAAGTCCCGGGTTATGCGCTTTTCTGTACAGCGAATGCCAGGCGTTGAGCCGGGTCGCACGAGAATTAGAAATGCCAGAAGCTATACCTGGATTGGAAGCATTAGCTGACAACCTGAGAACAGCGGTTGAAATCTCTTGGGACCCAGCCATTTCCAATTACCGCTATTGGGATCGCGACTCTCATTACTGCACCAGAGGTGTAACGATTGGCGAGCGTTTGGGACCGGGTGAAATATCTATTGACCGTGCCTTTGACCATCCCGTCCGCCTCCTTCTTCGTCTCCACCTTATTGGTGAGGCAACCCGCCCTATCCGGGTTTTTATCCATGGGACTACCCACACTGGTCAGCATGTTATTGAGCCAATCCCATACAGCAGTTGGCGCTGGCATTTACGAAATGGAACCGCTACCGGAGAACGGACATATACCCATGTGGAGCGAATTCTTGTTGAAGGGCTGGAAGAAACAGATCAGGTCAAGGCCAGGAATGTGGCCTATACAGGAGAGGATCACAGCCTGCTACTGCCCTTATGGGCAGGAATTCCGGCTAAGGAGCGGGTTCAGGATCTGGTAGAAAAGTCAATTACCAATCCCAACCGATTTTGGCGCCGTTTTGGAATTCCAGCCACTCATGATATTCCTGCAGGCTTGGTTAAGGAGGCGGTTTTCTCGAACCAAATTCACCTGCCCTGGAATCTGCTATTAGGAGAAGGCTTGCTTGCTTATGGATTCCAAAAAGAGGCTACTGAGCTGCTTACAGGCTTGATGAAAGCCATCCTGCAAACCCTTAAACGAGATCGATCCTTCCGCAAGTATTATGATCCAGAAACAGGGCTTGGAACGGGAGACCCAAATTCACTGGATGGCCTTGCGCCAGTGAGCCTCTTTTTAGGATGTTTGGGAGTGGACCTGGTATCTCCAAAAACGGTGTTTTTGCGCGGAATCAATCCTTTTCCATGGCCTGTTACGGTAAAATATCGAGGGTTAACTGTGCTACGCCAACTCGATAAAACCACAATCATCTTTCCAAATGGTAAAACAATCACGGTTAGTGACCCATCGCCTTGTATCATCTCTTTAGAGAACAATTGATGTAGACCAACCAGGGTGTGACATATGAAAACAAACGATTCGCATCCAGCTGTCAACCGAATTATGACTGCCGTAGTGCAGGAGCAGGATGTTGAAAGCGCCATCAACGCTCTACTGCAAGCCGGTGTATCGGTTACGCACCTAGCCAGTACGGGTGGGTTTTTAGGACGGCGTAATTCCACACTTATGATCGGCTTGAACGAAAAGCAAATCGAAGAAGCCGTTGGCGCGCTTACGAAAAGCTGCCGGCGACGGGTTGAGTATGTCGCCACACCATTAGAAGGATCCCCTCTGCCATTTCCTTCTCCTACACCCATCACAGTCGGTGGAGCAACGATCTTTACTTTAGAGGTTGATCGTTATATTGAGCTTTAACTATGAAATTTTTACCAAAACGCCAACTGCATCAGCAAAGGAGGGACAGCTCATGAAATTGATCGTTGCCATTCTCAGAGATGAAGACAGCGAGAGGATATCTCATGCTCTGGTGATAGCCGAATTCAGGGTTACGCAAATTGCTTCTACGGGTGGGTTTTTACGGCGCGGTTCAACGACCCTTATGATCGGTGTAGATGAGGAAAAGCTGGAGCATGCCATTCAAATTATCAAGGACAATACCTCCTCGCCTGCTGACGGCGCCCAAAGAAAAGCCACATTATTTGTTCTCAATATTGTTAACTTTATTCAAATCTGAGAGATGTGTTCAAAATCATTAAGTGGCGGCGATAACCCTGATCAACAATATATTATTGGGTATTTTCGGATAAAGCTACCTATGCAGGGAGGAGAAAATGGACCCAGATACCGCAGATCTTCGTATGTTCAGCGGACGTTCGCACCCTGAATTAGCTGAAGAGATCGCTGCTTATATCGGAATCCCATTAGAAAAAACCAATTTTGCCCGTTTTAGCAACGATAATTTGTTCATTCAACTCGGCGCCAGCGTCCGGGGGCGCAAAGTGCTGGTTCTTCAATCCCTGATCCCTCCGGTCAGCGAGCATATTTTAGAATTGCTGATGATGCTGGACATAGCCCGTAGTGCAGCCGCATCAGAAGTACACGCCATCATTCCATATTTTTCTTATGCCCGTTCGGACAAAAAGAATGCTCCGCGTATATCCATCACTGCCCGTCTAATTGCAGACTTGCTTCAGACAGCAGGTGCAACTCAGGTTGTAACCATGACACTCCATTCACCCCAGGTCCACGGTTTTTTCAGCGTTCCCACAGATCCACTGACTGCTCGAGGCCTTTTTGTGAATCATTTTGTACAACAGGAACTTAATCCAAAGGATACCATTGTGGTTGCCCCAGATTATGGACGGGCAGGCTCAGCCTCACGCCTGGCTGCCCAATTGGGTCTTACTGCAATCTCTGCCGAGAAGAAAAGAATTTCTGATACAGAAGTGTTGATCGGGGAATTGATCGGCAAACAGGTGGCAGGCTTCAGACGCGCCCTGATCTACGATGATGAGATAGCCACCGGAGGATCAGTTGTAAACCTTTGCGGACACCTTGTAGAGAATGGGGTTAAGGAGATCTCGTTAATTTGCACCCACGGGCTTTTCATTGGTAAATCCTTGGAACGTATTGCAGCAATCCCCCAGGTGACAGAAATCGTAACGACGAACACCGTTCCAATCCCACCCGAAAAACGTCCGCCAAACATGGTTGTGCTTTCAGTTGGACCAATTTTTGCCGAAGCTATCCGGCGCAATATCAGCCACCAATCAATTGGTGATTTATTTGCATTTTGGGATGATCGCTAAAGGCTCTTCAGGTGTTATCTAGAAAATCTCACTCGTGAAAATCCTCTACCTGATAAACCCACGCATCCAGTTTTTTTCGTCGCCAGGTTTCTGGCGGCAAACCCATCTTTTGGCACAATAAATTCAAGAAAATGATTGGGTCATCAATCTTTTGCCACACCTGGGGTAAAAAGGTCGCCCGGCGGATTCCGTCACGCAGGATAACCCCGTCGATATATGGCCTCACCAGGGCTGCCAGGTCTTCGCATTTCTCATACTTAACAGGTTGTGGTGAAGTCAGCCGTGAAATCTCAATTGAAATATCAGGAAGCTCTTCTAGCGTGATCGGAGGAAAGCGGTAATCATTCAACGCAGCAGCAATGGCATGTTCACGCACATCTTCTACCAGCGGTTGGTATGCTTCCAAGGCCCCTATGCAGCCTCGTAGCTCTCCTTTTCGTTTGAGGGTGACAAACGTTGCGCCTGGCTGTCCCAAAAGCACAGATAGCGTTTCAAGTTCAAGCGGTGCAAGCGCCTTACCAGATACACCATCTTCAAGAGCTTGACGTGCTAGCTTGAGCAATATTGCCCGTTCTTCCTGAGAGAGAAGATCTGGACTCATTTATGCACCCCATTTATAAATTGCTATTGATCAATTGGTTAAGTAAATCAGCCACATCCTTATCCATACTTACTGATGCTCAGGCTAAAGCTTTTGTTGATAAAAACCCAAAAGGTGGTGTGTGCATTGGGCAAACACCCCCTACGTACACCATTATGGAGAAAATAATTTACATTTGGTTTTAGTGTTTCCTATCTTCATAATACATTCCTGCTTGAAAGACGTCAAGAGAGAAAGGAATTTTCCTCATGGCGCCTGATCGGACCAAAATTTTCTTGGATTATATGCGAATCAGGTATTTTTCCTAAACAATTTTACTTGCCTTCTCCGATCAAATAAGGTACTATCAGAAACATGGAATCTCCAGTAACTCAAAACATCGACCATTCCCCTCGTAAAAAGATGGGGGCATTTCACCAAATCCAGATAGTGATAGGGGTTGCCTTCCTCTTGGCGACCCTATTTACAGCCTGGGTGCCTGCCGGATTGCTCCCAGAAAGCCTGACGGATATGCTTACAGGCGTTGTTGTCCCGCCAGACGAAAATACTGCAGGTCTGGTTCCGACCCCATCCGCCAGACCCAACCTGCGCATTGGTATCGTCGCCGGACACTGGGGCAGCGATCCTTATGACCCGGGTGCAGTATGCGCGGATGGGCTCAAAGAGGTTGACATTAACCTGGATATTGCCACCCGCGTCAGGGAGAGTCTCACCGGACATGGCTTTGATGTCGATCTACTAAAGGAATTTGACCCCCGTTTAGATGGTTATCGCGGGCTATTACTTGTATCTATTCATGCTGACTCTTGCGAATATGTGAATGACGAGGCTACCGGTTTCAAAGTAGCAGCAGCAATGTCAACCGTTTATCCCGAAAAGGCAGCCCGCTTGACAGCCTGCCTGCGTAACCGCTACGCCTCCACAACTGGTCTGACGTATCATCCCGGCAGTGTTACGGTGGATATGACCAGCTACCACGGATTTGACGAGATCCATGGTGATACGACTGCTGCCATCATTGAAACAGGTTTTATGAACCTGGACAGACAAATTTTGACCGAATCACCCCATAAGATAGCAGATGGGATCATCCAGGGGGTCCTATGCTATGTAAATAACGAGGATATCTCAACACCTCCCACGCAAATCCCATGAACCAAGCCGAGTTGGAGGGTCTGCAAGCCATTGATTATGCAAGGGCAGCCTTTCGACGAGGTGATCGCCAGGAAGCCCGCCGCTGGGCAGAAAAAGCGGCCGCGCTGATTCCAGGAAGAGAAGAAGCATGGTTGTGGCTGGCTGCTGTTGCCAGCCCACGGGCCAGCATTGAGTATCTCAAGCAAGCCCTTGAGATCAACCCGAGCAGCAAAGCTGCGCGAGATGGATTGCACTGGGCAATTAAACGAGCTCGGGCGCAGGTTGCCACCGAACAAAAACGCATTGTCAATCCAGTTATTCCAGCAGCCAATTTCATCCAATCAGGGCGATCACCCTGGCATATCGGTGGGCCAGTTGCTGCACTCGTAGCGCTTTTTTTGCTGGCTTTCTTGACCTGGTTCAACCTGACCGGTTTTTCCATCAGAGACTCCCTCAGACCGTATTCCGCCTTGGGAGCGGGAGCCCCCATTGCTGTGAGCAAGCAGGATTTGGAAAAGGCCACTCGCACGCCAACACCAACCGCTACATACACCCCAACCCCAACGTATACTCCCACGCCAACACCCACAAACACTCCCACGCCAACGCCCACCGACACCCCAACCCCAACGCCCACAGCAACAGAAACTCCTGTACCAACAGACACGCCAGCGCCCTTCCAACCGCCAGCGCCCGGCATTCCAGATGGTATTGGGGAAGATGAACCATGGATTGATGTCAATCTCACCACCCAAACCGTGCAAGCCTATCGTGGAGCAGATCTGCTGAATACCTTCATCGTTTCCACCGGCACCTGGCGCACTCCAACGGTAACCGGTCAGTACCGGATCTATGTACAATATCGTTATGCGGATATGTCTGGGCCAGGTTACTATCTTCCTGATGTACCCTTTGTCATGTATTTCTACCGTGGATATGGACTGCACGGCACATATTGGCATAACAATTTTGGTACGCCTATGAGCCATGGCTGCATTAACTTGCGTACCGATGAAGCAGGATGGTTGTTTGATTTTGCCTCTGTCGGTACTCTGGTCAACATCCATTATTAACTTTGCCAGCGGAGACCCTATGCACAGCGCCTTCCAATACAACCAATACCTCCTGCACCGGCAGGTACTTGCTTTGACAGGCAGGTTCAGGATTTACAACCCTGCCAGGGAGCTGGTCCTTTTCAGCCAACAGAAAATGTTCAAGCTCAAAGAAGATATTCGCGTCTACACAGATGAACGCATGACGGATGAGCTCCTTTTTATCAAGGCGCGCCAGATCATCGACTTTTCTGCTGCGTATGATGTAATTGATAGCCAAACAGGGGAAAAGATTGGTGCATGGCGGCGAAAGGGTTTCCGCTCAATGGTCAGGGACGAGTGGGAGTTGCTAGATTCGAGAGATTCTCCGCTGGGGATATTGTACGAAGATAATATGGCACAGGCTTTGCTGCGACGTTTCCTGTTGGGTAGTCTGCTGCCGCAAAATTACGATATCATTAGCTTTGAACAGCGAGTGGCTGATCTTCGCCAACGTTTTAATCTCTTCCGGTATGAGCTCAACCTGGATTTTAGTATGGATCTGAGCCAGAGATTGGATCGCCGGATGGGCATTGCGGCGGCCATCTTGTTAGGCACAATTGAAGGTCGCCAGGATTAAGGAGTTTATATGTCACCCAGACCTCTATTCGAAGGATTGGTGGTTGACGAAAGAGACCAGATGGTTGAAGTGCTGTATGTAGGTGATGAGCCTTGTTATGTTGTGAATGACGCGGGCTTCCTGCGCCACATCCCCACCGAACATGTCGACCACCAGGTTCTACAATTGATGTTCGAAATGATCCAGGGTAGTGAAGGATTGATCAGCGAACAGGCTGCCAAAATGCTAGGCCAGGAGGATATCTTCACCAAAGCCATGATCGAGAGCCAGCTAAAGCAGATGGACAAGCAATTTGAGAACCTGCTGAACACAGGTATTCCGGAAGAAGGCCGGGCATACATGGGGATGATGGGTTTTCGAGTGCGGATCAACGTCCATGGCGAAGTGATTGAAGTTAACCAGCCAGGCATGATCGACCCAGATGAAGAGTGAAGCAGGAATTTTTATAATAAATTAACGCTGCTCTGGTAGAATGAAATTAGCAAAATGGTAAATTGCGAGGCTCCAGGCTTCGCAACAAGGGAATCTGAACAGCAAGCTCCTGTTTTTAAAGCTTTCCAAATTAAAATTTTACAGGTGGTAGCTTTTTATTCAACCGTGACAATCCCAACTGGCCACGTTTGAGTGCATGGCTACCTTAGAAGTAAGTGGAGAAGAAACAATGATGAGCAATTCAGAAAACATCATCGATGTATCTGAATCTGATTTTGAATATCAAGTCTTGATCTACTCACAGACTGTACCGGTATTGGTTGATTTTTGGGCTGAATGGTGTGGGCCATGTCGAGTGTTGGGGCCAATTCTCGAGCGATTAGCCAAAGAGGCTGCGGGAAGTTTTCGCCTGGCCAAGATCAATGTAGATGAGAATCCCAATCTAGCCCGGCGCTACAACGTCAGCAGTATCCCGATGGTGAAAGCCTTCCGAGATGGTCATGTGGTATCCGAATTCGTTGGCGCATTGCCTGAAGCTCGCATTCGGGAATTCCTACGCGCCCTGGCTCCCAGTCCAATGGATCTGCTGTTAGAAAAAGGAAACAGCTTGCTTGAGATGAAGGAGTGGGCTCAAGCAGAAAAAATATTTGGCGAGTATTTGCACACATTTCCATCCCATTCTGGAGCGACATTGGGGCTCATCAAGAGCCTTCTTCAACAAGGTCGCGCGGGGGAAGCCCTTAACTTGATCAAGAAATTCCCAGAGGGAAAAGACTATAACCGGGTTGAGAACTTAAAGCCATTGGCTACGGCCCTGGCCCGTCTGCAAGCAGGCGATGCCTACTCCGAGAACCCACTTGAGGCAGCGTATATGAACGCCTTACGACTGGTAACGCGCGGGAACCACGCTGCTGCCATGGATGGTCTGTTGGATGTGCTTCGCCAGGACAAGGGATATCGCCAGGGCGAAGCCCGCCAGGTGATGGTGGGAATCTTTGAGCTATTGGGAGATGATAACCCGCTTATCCGCCAGTACCGCAACGAACTGGCAATGGTCCTGTTTTAGCGCCAGGTGCGCATTTCGCGGATATTTTCCCACAGTATATACATTCCCCCTGCCAAGGCTGCGCCAACAACCATTGGCCAGAAAAATTCATATAAAAGAACTAATGAACACACGATCGCCAGGCCAACACTGATACTGGCGATCAACCTGGTTAACTGCCGGCGAAAACCCGACTCGATAAAGATGAGCACCCCAATCATGGCTACCAGCCCGAACAACAGGTAATGTGGAGCAAATACAACCAGCACAATAATGCTGGTAAGCAGCAAGGTGGTACTGATGGCGGCAAAGGCTTCCGCCAGGCGGCCCAAACGGAGATCAATATCCGTAGAAGGTTGGTGGGAACGGTGAATGTGTGAACGCAGATTACCCAAATCGCCCAGCTTCAAACGATCTTCATGCCAATCTAAAGCATCCAGCTTGGCATCCTCGATGGTGATCTCCTTTCGCAGGCGCTTAAGCTCCCCTGATATTTCCCGAATTCGTTCGTGATGGCGATCATAGATAACTGCCATATGTGGGTAACCTTCCATGGCAGTTGCTTCAAGTCCCAAACCACCCAGCTCAGCGCTTATTGAGGCGATCTCTTCCTGCAAGTTGGCTCGGAACTCACGAATACTCGACCGTTGTCGCTCCAGATAAGCCAGGGCTTCATCGGGGGGAGGCACCTTGGTCAGCCCAGCCCATCCTAATGGGTCATACCAGGCCTGGCGGACGGTTCCATCTCGATTGTACATCGGCCCAGCGGGAGCATTCTCTCCAGCTACCGGGTCGCGCGCATACAGTCCCCACAACCCGCGATAATCCCTGACCCACACTGGAGCATCTGTTATTGAGTCCATGTCCCATTCTCTAACCTCTCCGGGACCGATTGAGACTCCATCACCACGGGCATAATCAACGAAAGGAACACGGAATAAATGCCAATCTTTTGAGGCGACCGTCTTGTCTCCCTGGCGGAGCGTGTTTACCCACACTTTCCGAACCCGATTGAGAAGGCGGGCTAAAGGAGTGAGCAGAGGCAACTCTGTTTCAGCGAGATACTCACCCGCCTGGAAGTAACTGGCATGGCTACCTGCTCCAGCATAAACCACCAAATGATCTCCAACTTTCTCGACCTCCGGATCAGTCCAATGCCGGCGCAGGTCATCGCCAGAATAATCGTGAACAGCATAAGCTACCCAATGCGGCTGGACCTGCTGGTTTTCATCCTCTGTACAGTAGATCGAGATCATTTCCCAATCGGCTTCATGATCATTTACCCCAAAAAAACCGGAGCGCCAATTGTTAAAGGGATAGAGGAACCAATATTGTAATATCAACCAACCATTTTCACGGATAGCCCTCCCATAGTAGGTGTATTTCGGGTTCTCTGCCTGAATCCGGCGGTAGGTCAACGCAGCGGCAGCAGCAGTGTCTCCTGTAACGCGCCCGCGTAAAAGCAATGTCAAGGAGAAAAGCGCATCCAGGAACCGCGAAAGTATCCCGACCCTGGCTAAACGCCCCCTTCCAGCACGGAACTCAACCTCTGGCTCTGCATGGGTAAGACTTTTAACCGCTTCGTTCAAAGAAAAGCGAGCCAGCTCGATTATATCCAACGGCTCAATGAACTTCAGGAAGTATACTGCTCCAAAGCCATCGTTGCGCGGAGTAACCAGTTTAGCGATGGTCATTTCACCTTGCGGCACCAGTAATTCTGCCGGTTCATTCGGTCGTTGGACCCACAAGCTACATTGATTGATATACCGTTCAATATCGATCGGAAAAAAGCGCTCTCCCTTGGTAAAGCGAATGACCGGTTCAAACCGGCGCAGAAGTTCGATATCGCGAGATTCAATCGCCCTGGCAATCATATTTCTTCTTGCCCGCCACGCATTACAACCCGGATTTCATTTTGATTCAAGTAAAAGACCAGCACAACAGCAGATGCCATCAGGAAAAAGTTTGGCTCATCGCGAATATAAGCCATCAGGCTGGTAAACAGGATGATACCTTGGATAGACATCGCCATCAGCCAGGCATAGCTCTTTAGCCCAAATAGCTGCAGGGTGATCGCGAGAGTCAGGAATCCCAGCACCAGCAGTCCGGCGCCCGAGGTGATCACCTTGCCAATTGCAATCATCAAGAATTCCAGGCTGAGTTCCCAGGACCGGCTGGGCCAGCCAGTTGTTGAAATCCGATATCCCCCATAGGTTAAAAGAGCAAGGCTTTGGATAAATTGAAAAACAACCAGGACAATTACGCTTCGAGGGCGCTCTATTTTAGCTCGCCGGACATGTGCTGAGGCCATGGAAAATAGTATATCACCACCAAATGTGGGTAGCAATCCATTAAGCTATGAAAATCCCGGAAATTAGGAGGTTTTTACGGCTGCGCCACGCGACAATCTTTTCCCATGGGCTAATAAAAGATCAGACCAGCATTTGATCTACCGCGGCTGTAAGATCTGCCAGGTTTTTCACCTGGTAGATTGAAGTACATTGGGGTGCATAGATGAGCATATCACTATCCCCTGTACCCCACAGGGAAGGCGCTTCAGGATTTAACCAAATGGTCCGGCGGCTCCTCCTGGCAAGCAGGTTGAACAGATCCAGACGAGGATCATTGTCATTGTTCCGCCCATCTCCCACCACAATGAAGATGGTGCGGTTGTCTAACAAACCTAAGAATTGATCCACGAAGGTTTGCAAAGATGCTCCCAAGTCTGTATTGTAATATCCGGAAGGCATCCGAGCCAACACTTTTTTGACCGAGGCATGAGCATCTTTGGATTGAAAATCGGGTGAAATATACTCGAGATGGTCGATAAAGGCAAAAGCGTGAGTCTTGCTGATCTGATCTTGAATCGCAAAAAGCAAGCTGAGCATCAGCTCAGAACAGGAGCGCATGGAGGTGCTAATGTCACAAATTAGGAGAACCTTTGGTTTCAAGGCGTGGTCTTTGCGTTTTATAGAAATAGGCACGTTGTGATGTTTTAGATTTGCTCGAATGGTCGCTTTTGCATCGAGCTGCCCAGATTTGGCGCGCTTTTGTCTCAAAACCATGCGGGTGCGCAGCATATTCGCCAGTCGTTTGACTTCTTTGTGCAAGATTTCTATGTCCTCTGCAGATAAAGAGCCAAATGACTGGTTAACCAGGCTGTCTACCCCGTCATCTGGGGGTTTCTTGCTCATATTTTCGGCGATGCGCTGTCCGGTGTATTGGCTGATCTGCTCTTCCAGCGCTTTTTGGTTGGCAATGAGCATCTGCTGGATCTGGTTTATACGCTGCTTATTCATCCCGAGCTCAGACAGAAGTTGCGCCAGGTCTTGAATGGCTTGTTGAATGCGGTCATTTTGCAGGGCATGCTGCATACGACGCGCCATCCATTCCCGGTAACGCAGATCATCCGCCCGGTTCATCCCAACCAATCTGCCAAGTTGGTTGAGTTCATCCTCACTGAGCAAATCACCGCGGATCAATTTCTCCAACATTTCGCGCAGACGCCCGGTGAAATTTTCTAAGGCCTCTGCCAGCATCCTGGTTTCATCTTCTGATAGGTCTTTGGACAGATCGATAAGGGGCGAAACCTCAGCCGAGGAAAAGAAGATTGGAAAAAGCTCCTCAAAGACCGGGATACCAGAGGCGTCTTTGATGAGTGTAGAGCGCAAACTAATTCGAAAAAGATCCCGGTCGCGCACCCCTAAATGATCAATGGCAGCAAAGGCATCGGCGCTCTCGGCTAAACTGGTGTGCAAACCGGCTGCTCTGAGCGCAGCAATAAAACTTAATATCCGGTCTTCCATATTGAGCCTCGGATTAATTTTTCCAGCGCGGCAGGTAGGAATCGTTATCTTTGCCAGGTTGGTATCCTGGGGGTGAGCGCTGAAGCCAATGTTTGGCGCGTTTCAGATCATTCTCGTGTTTTAGCAAAACGCTGAGGGTTGCAGTCAGGGTTTCCTGGTTCAAAGTCTTGGCATTCAGGGAAACCAGGGCTTTTGCCCAATCCAGGGTCTCGCTGATACTGGGTGATTTCCGCAAGTCCATCGCTCGCAGGCTCTGCACCAATTCGATTGCCTGCTGGGCCATTTTAGCAGAAAGCTCTGGCACCTTCATGCGGACCACTGCCATTTCTTGCTCAATTGAAGGGTAACCGATGAAAAGGTACAGGCAGCGGCGTTTGAGGGCTTCGCTCAGCTCACGCGTATTATTGCTGGTCAGCAAGACCAACGGTTTGTGCACTGCACTCAGAGTACCAAGCTCCGGCACGCTGACCTGAAAATCGCTCAGAACCTCCAACAAAAAGGCCTCAAACTCGGCATCCGCGCGGTCGATTTCGTCAATCAATAGGACCGCTGGTTCGTCGCTCAGGATAGCCTTGAGCAACGGGCGTTGGAGCAAGAAGCGCATTGAGAAGAAAACATCCTCCTCATTTGCCAACCGGTCAGCAGCATCTGCCAGTGTGTTCGCGCCGGCCAGGCTGTCTTGGAGCTTGTCGCGCAATAGCTGGGTATAGAGCAACTGCTTTGCGTATTCCCACTCATAGAGGGCTTTGGATTCATCCAAACCTTCATAACATTGCAGCCGGATTAATTGACAACCTGTTGCGCTGGCAACAGCTTTGGCCAGCTCTGTCTTTCCAACACCAGCCGGACCTTCCACCAGCAATGGTTTACTCAGCTGTTGGCTGAGATACAAGATGGTGGCAATCTCTTGACTGGCGATATACTTTTGCTTGCCTAAGGCAATTTTTAACTCATCGGGGGATTTAAATTTATCCACAAACACCACCATTTCAACTACCGTCTACCGTTAATTTAATAAACAGAAACAACCGTAAGATACAGGCCGGTTGTCAATCGGCCTCCAAAGACCCCTGGCAATTATTAATACAGACACACTTCAAGGTAGCTATGCAATTTACCGTGGTTGTTATTTTCACGGCAGAATGGAGTGCTACCCACTTCAGCGAAAAGGTGCGGTAATGAGAATACCGGGAGTTTATTAATCTCCTGGAACTCAAATTTCGCCATTTTCAATTAGATTCTACTTCTTCTTCGTTCTCCTTTTTCTGCCAATCCGGAGCAGCTCGTTTGAGTTCTTCTTTAGAAACACGGTTTGCCCGGCGACAGTGAGGGCAGTACGCATTATAGTGATTTAAGTCTTGCTCAAAAACTTCGTCCAATGCGGTATGAACCGCTTCTTTGCCCAGAGCAAAAGGCTTATGGCAATGGTAGCACCGAATCTGCATTTATCTCTCTCCTTTTATTAAAAACCAAACTCAAAATAGTATATCATCCCATTGCCCGATAAATAAGCCTGTTTATATACAAGTTAGGACTTACGCAGTTCGAAAAATGGTTCGGGGACTGGGGTGCTGGGTGAGTATGCGCTCGCTCAACACCCCCATTCCCGGATATCTCCAGCTGAACAGCGTAACCCCTATAAGTATACAACATTTGTCCTAATTGGCATAGTCACAAGAAAGTCAGGTCATCAGAAATCGCTATGGTTGAAGGACAGATTTGAGGGTTATAATTGCTGGCATGACCCATTTCTATACAGGAAAAGGAGATGACGGCTATACTGGCCTCTTGGGTGAGGGAAGAGTCCCCAAGTATCACCCGCGCACGGAGGCTGTTGGCGCATTGGATGAGGCAACAGCAGCTTTGGGTATGGCGCGCGCGATCAGTGTATCTCCAGAAACTCAGGAAATGATCATTACCATCCAACAAGACCTATATGGCTTGATGGCAGAAGTTGCAGCCACTGGGGATAATGCAGCTCGGTTCCGGGTCATCGATGCAGCGCGGGTGAGCTGGTTGGAGGATGTGACAGACGTTATCAGCTCAAAGGTTGAGATGCCGAATGAATTTATTTTGCCAGGAGATACGCTGGCGGGTGCTTCGATTGGTTTGTCGCGCACGATCGTGCGCCGAGCAGAACGGCGGGTGGCCGAGCTTATTCACAACGGAGTGATTGAAAATATAGAGCTGCTGCGTTACCTCAACCGTCTTTCTTCGCTTTGTTTTGTGCTTGAGTTATGGGAAAACCAGCTCTCCGGTAAAGCTTCTCCAACGCTGGCAAAGAAGGATTCCCCGCATTGACCGGGACAATTATCAATATTATCACCGTGCTGGTTGGCGGCGCGTTAGGATTGCGTTTTGGGTCACGCCTGCCGGATCGAGTGCGCCAAACGGTGGTTGCAGGTTTGGGCCTATTTACTGCGGCAATTGGATTACAAATGTTTTTCAAAACCGGCAACGCCATTGTGGTTCTGATCAGCTTGTTGATTGGTGGTCTGCTCGGAGAGTGGTGGCGGATTGAGGATGGTCTGCGTGGATTGGGGGAACTGTTGGAACGACGGTTTACAATAAACTCAGCTACCCAAGCTGTTGCTGATACCGGTGGGAATCCATTGAAGCTGACAGAAACAAATTTTATCAAAGGGTTTCTGACCGCTTCATTGCTCTTTTGCATCGGGCCGATGACAATTATTGGGTCCATCCAAGATGGTCTGACCGGCGATTACAGCTTGTTAGCCATCAAATCTGTACTGGATGGATTTGCCTCACTGGCTTTCGCCTCGAGTCTAGGTGTGGGAGTCCTGTTCTCAACCCTGGTCATCCTGGTCTATCAGGGGGGACTCAGTTTGTTAGCCTTTCAGGCTCAAGCATTGATCTCCCCCGAAATGATGAACGAATTAACTGCGGCGGGAGGAGTGCTCTTGTTAGGTGTTGCTATCAGTAGTTTGTTGGAAATCAAACCAATTCGAGTAGGCAATTTTCTTCCAGCCCTGGTCATTGCCCCGTTGATCATGGGAATATTGCAGGCAACCGGAATCGTTCTCATCAATTGAGAAAGTAAAACAGGGGCGTAACTAAAAAACCAAGCATGGGGGAGATGTTAAAGCACCTCCCCCATGCTTGGTTTTAATTATGATTGCGCTGCTAAAACGGCATCAAACGCCTCTTGAAGTTGCTCAAAGGTAGGCACAAAACCGGGGGCGATCTGAGTGCCATTAACAAATACAGAGGGTGTACCGGTAATGCCTAGCTGCTGTCCAGCGGTAATATCAGCCGTGATCTCACTTTGAAAACGGTTTTCTCGTAAACAAGCGCTGAAGGTATCAACATCCATATCGAGTTCTTCAGCAAATGCGATCAGGCGGCGATCGGTGAAAGAACCAGCATTGACACCTAGCACGTTGGCAAACACCATATCATGGTAGTCCCAAAACCGGTCTTGTTCCGCTGCACACATACTTGCGCTGGCAGATTGTTTGGACTCGTTGGTACCCCGGTCAAGAATGGGGAAATGTCGATAGATCACATAAACCTGACCGGTTGCCACATACTGAGCCGTGACCAACGGCTCTACCTGTTTGGCAAACAAATTACAGGCAGAGCATTGGAAATCCGAATAGACCTCCATTACGATGGGTGCATTCGGATCGCCCATATTCCTGCCCTCTGCCATAGGTCTTGGCTCGGGAGTGATTGGGTTGATCTGCCCTACCGGTGCGGTTGCGTCGCGGATCGATGGTCCCACAGCCAGGGCCAGGATCACCAAAGCAGCGCCACCGATGAGCAAAAACACAATCAGGCGTTGGCGAATTTGAGCCTGGCGCCTTTTCTGGCGTATTTCCTCTTTACGGCTGAGTTCTTTACGTTTCGGTTTATTCATGTAAGTGAATCTCCACATATTATAGAATATGCAAATTGTGCCATAAGAGACAAGATTTGTCCATGCTAATTCCATCTAACTTTAGCACACAAACTCAAGTTACCGTGAAGAACTCGGGAATTGCATCCAAAAAATTTCCCTTGCCCCGAATTTATGTTATTCGATTTGGTACAGATACACTGGATATTGTTCGCTGGTTTCCCGAAAGCCCGCTTTTAAGTATAAGCTTAGCGAGGCATGATTATCTTGTTGTGTATTCACAGTCACTCGCTGGGCGCCTCTACGCTTAAACTGGCTTATGGTGTCGAGGACCAGGCTAAATCCGATACCTTTGCCCTGCTGTTCAGGATCTACTGCCAGGCGCGCCAGGTGACCTCCCATTGGACTGGCTGTGCTAATCTGGTATCCCACCAGACCATCATCATCCTCTGCCACAGTGGCAACAGCCGCTTGTTGAAACGCCAACTTAAGCGATTCAAGCGAATTGCGCCATAACGGTCCAAATGCAGCTTCATCTAGCTTCTCAACCACCGAAAGATCATCTTGATTCATAGTGCGCAACAGCCAGGAATGCTCTGTGATTAAAGGTATGCGGTTGCCATGTTCCCATAAAAGCATCTTGACATCCGTGACATGCTGGAACCCACTGGTTTCCAATAATGTGTGGAACCATTGCTGGAGCGGGATGGCAGCGATAACCATTTCAGGCGTCTGGGATAACCATGCCCGAGCTGCAGGCCATAGGAGGTTCCAAGCATCTTCGATATCAACTTCAGCTGAGACCGCAAACAAACGTATCCATGCAATCTCAGGTGGATCAGGAGGAGACACTAATGTAGCCACCAGTTTGCCATTTTGTTCCGCCACCAAGCAAGGGGAAAAACCAACCCATTCCAACGGAGCTCGCCAATCAAGGTGGCGGTGGACATGGGTTTCAAAATGGATCAAGTTAGCCAGTAGCTTTTTATCTATTTCTACTACCGGCCGTATAGAGATAGTTTTTTCGGATTGGATCACAGGCGTTCACACAGGTATACAGCAGTCCAGACAGGTCTACCGGCTATTTGGTTTTGGTTAAGAACTTAATTGGCAAATCCGTAAACATTTTTAGAAAACGTCGCCTGAGACTGGTCTTGCCACCTTCTTCAAACCCCGCATTGAGATTAGCCAGGCCTTCAAAGCTGCGACCGCTTTTAAACTGCAAGGTCGAAAGCGATTGGAGAACTGGCGCTCGTAATTCGTGCTCGCCGATCTCTTTGAAGAGTTGGTCGGCATTCTCGTACACTCGGATAGCTTCCTCAATCCGGTTTAAGCTCTCCAAGGCAGCTGCAGTATTCCCCAACGCCATCGCTTGCCGGCGTGTATCTCCAGCCATTTCAAAAACCACATCGGTACCCTGCGCAGCCTGAAGGGCAGCTTCGTTGTCTCCCGCTTTGAGCAAGGCAACACTGAGATTGTTTGCCATTTCGGCTGCTTGTAATTCTTGCTTAAGCGCTCGATATCCTTCAGCTGCCGCTGAAAAATATTCAGCTGCTTCCGCAAATTTTCCTTTTTGGAAGGCATTCTTTCCCATTTGGTCCAATTCATCTGGACGGTAAGTATCATTCATAACGTTATTTCCAATAATCCTTCAGCAACAGCACGCAATTTTTCTACAGACATCTCACTTAAGCGTTTGGCCAATTCAATATAGGGGCGATTGACCGGCAAGCAAACAAAAGCCTGCAATTCAGGCGGTAATTCCAGGATTTCTCGCACGACCGTCTGCTGCTTGACCCATTGCCCAACCGGCCCGTGCTTGTCCTGGAAATCTTTCAGGGATTGCCCATAGAAATGCGCGCAAGCTTCCAAAAACGGCACTGGAATCGGTTTTTCCCCCAGCTCATACGCATCCAACAGGCCAACTTCCACACCCATCTCATCAGCAACACTCTCCAGATCCAGCCCAGCTTGTAGACGGGCTTTTTTAACCATAACGCCGATGATGCGTTGGCGCAGAAACACAAGCTGTTCTGGTTTGTATTGCTGACCAGGCTTATTGGGATCACCAACCAACCCATCCCCATAAAAGTGCTCCAAGGGTATATTCAAAGAATATGCCAGTAGCTCAGTTTGTGGGAGTGAGGGTGATGTCTCACCCAGCTCAAAACTCTCGTATTCTTCCGGTGAGATTCCCAGGAGATCAGCGCATTCAGACGTACTCTTACCGGCTTTCTGTCTGGCTGCGCGCATCAAGACAGCCAGCTTCTTTGCCCGGATCGACATTGCTAATGTATTATTTGTCATTTCACTCTCGTTTCCATGCAAATTATAGCAGAATAGCGAGGATTGATTATTCAGGCTCTGCAGGTGTTGCCTTAGAAGATCCCTTCACAATGATTCTGTTCAAGCAAACCTAATTGCCAACAAAATCATCGTCCTGGATCAAGTCCTCATCAGGGAGAATCCAAACCAATTGATCCCGGTTGATCAAGAGAAAATGGGATCGATAAAGAATCTCACCGCTATCGCTATAGACCAAGACATTGGTAACAGGCAAAAACTGGAGCCCTCCATCCAGCTCGTCTTTTAAACGTTTGCCAAGGCCTACGTGAACATCTCCATGCAAACGGTGATCTGTCGTCTGGATGGTTACCGAGGTAGGTTTTTTTGAGATGTATTGTGAAGAAAACTCTGTTTGATCGTCGATCTGAGCAGCCATGGCTTACTCCTTTTCAAGAAATTGCTAGTTGTGAAAAAATTGGTTATGAGTACGGCTGATACCGTTCAATTCGATTCCTGGAGAGGCGGCATCGTATACCCTAATCCAGGCCGTGTGACAATATGAATTGGATTTTTAGGATCTTCCTCCAGCTTTTGTCTCAAACGTGAAATACTCACCCACAGGATTTCTTTATCATCCCGGTATTCCGATCCCCAGACGTCGCTCAAGAGTTGCTCTGAAGGCAAAATCCGCGCCAGGTTCCGCGCCAATTGCAGGAGCAAACGGTATTCTGTAGCCGAAAGGAAGATCATTTTATCGTCTCTAAATACCTCTGCCCGGGCAAAATCGATACGCAGGCTGCCGTGGGTGAATATCGGTTGCTGGAAGACGCTGCCAGAGTTCTGCGCCCGGCGAAGCACAGAACGTACCCTGGCTAAGAGCTCCGTGGCAGAGAAAGGTTTGACGATATAATCGTCCGCTCCTAGATCGAGCCCTTTGACTCGATCGCGTTCCTCACCTTTGGCAGTCACAACGATGATGGGAACATTTGAGAATTCACGGATGCGCTCGCAAGCGACGAAGCCATCTACACCTGGCATCATGATATCCAGCAAAACCAGGTCAGGGTGGCTCTCAGCCACAATTTCAACTGCTTCCTGACCATTCAAGGCTTTTAAGACCTGATATCCCTCGGACGTCAGATTCGCTTCCATTAAGCGGACATAACGAGGCTCATCATCTACAACCAAAATGGTGGTGCTCATGTAGGTTTCTCCTCCAGAGATAGGCTGGTAACCGGTTTCAACTGGGTTAAGGGCAAAACGATATGAAATGTAGTTCCCTCTCCAAGCGTAGATCGCACACTGATCTCCCCACCGTGCGCCTGGATAATCTGCCGGCAGATGAACAGGCCCAAGCCTGTGCCGCGCACGCTGGTATTACCGTCCGGAACACGATAAAAACGCTTGAAAAGATGCTCTATATGTTCTTGAGAAATCCCAGGCCCTTTATCCTTCACCTCAATAAAAGCTTTATCCAGGCTGGCGTCCAGGTAGATCGTAATTGGAGACCCAGGTGCGTATTTCAGTGCATTAGCCAACAGGTTATCAATGACCTGAGCCAGCCTGCCCGGATCCGCTGTGCAGCGCACGTTGGACTTAGCAAAGTCCAGGATGATTGGGTTGGATTCGCTGCTGGAATTGACCCGCACACAAATATCTCGTATCAGAGAGTCCAGTCGCATCGGTTGAAAATGCAAGCGCAGGGTCCCGGATTGAAGCCGAGAAGAATCCAGCAAGTTATCAATCAACTCACGTAGTTTATCGGCTTCTTCATCAATATATGCCAAAAACTCCCGGGTAGTCTCTGCATCCCAGCTGATTTCATCTCGCAGCAGGGTGGTTGCATAACCTTTTATGAATCCCAGTGGAGTGCAAAGCTCATGAGAAACCGTAGCAATAAAGTCATGTTGGAGACGATCCAAGCGGCGCTCTGCTTCCAGCTTGGCTATTTGATCCACAAGTTGTTTGTGCCCCAGGAGTTGGGCGATGTGCACAGCAATGAACTCAGCCAGGTTGATTTGTTCCGCAGTGTATGGCGGCCCGCCAAACCTGCCAAAAACCAGCACGCCCATGGTCATCTCCCCCAAGCGCAACGGCAGCCCCAGGAAGAAACGTTGTTTTAAGCGATTTGTTTGCCAGCCTTCCTGCTCTTCCTGCCTTAACAACGTTTGAGCAGTGGTGAAAACATGGTTGGCGATAGCCTCGCCCCAGGCCAGATCACCATCCGATGACTGGCCTCGCCCAATGACTTTGGCATAAACCGGCTCTAGCAAGTCTCCGGAAGAGGGTAAATACAATAATATGGTATCAAAAATGAACACCGGGCGAGCTATCTTGGTGATATCTTCAAGGGCAGATTCGATGGATGCGGAGGTGGCAACAGCATGACTGATGGCGTAAACAGCCTCCAACTCCCTTGGGCGCAGATGACCTGTATTGGTTTTATCTTTATACTTGGTTGTTGTTTGCATTGGGTAGGACAAATTCGAAAACTGAACCGCGTTCTTTTGCCGATTTTACATTGATCATCGAACCATGCGCTTCTACGATTTGCTTCACCAGGGCCAGACCCAGACCGGTGCCATTGAATCGGCGTGTGCTGGAGCTATCCAGTTGGTGAAATGGCTCGAAAATTTCCTCAACTCGGTGGCTGGGGATGCCAATACCGGTATCCATAATGCCGATCCGTACCATTTCCTGCTCCGGTTCTGCTCTTACACAGACCGTTCCACCGGAGGGGGTAAATTTTATAGCGTTATCTAAAAGCTGCAACAGCACCCAGGAAATTTTCTCCTCATCAGCGTAAACAGGGTGTAGATCTCCCGCTAAATCCACCTGCAGAGCTATCTGCTTCGCTTCCGCTCGCGGAACTGAACGTTGAACAGCCTTATCGATTATACCAGGCAGGTCAACCGGAGCCAGTTTCAATGTGAATTCACCGCTTGCTGCCTGGGAAAATTGGATCAAGTCAATGATCAACTTTTCAAGACGTTCTTCAGCTCGATCGATCACACTGAGAGCATCTGCTTGCATGTTCGTCAACTCTCCCAGGCTTCCATCGCTCAACAAGGTCAGGTAACCTTTTATATGGGTCAGCGGTGTGCGTAGTTCATGAGAAATATTTGATATAAAATCCGATTTCAGGCGGCTAAGCTGTGATAGCTTGCTGAGCGCGTTCTGAAGGTCGATGGTCCGTTCCTGGACCCGTTGCTCTAGGCGGCGATTAGCCTGCTGCAACGCATCTTGGAGTTGTAAGATCTGTTCGGTAATAGCCTGGTCGAGGGTCTCACGATCCACGAAACCAAGCTCCAGTAACACCTGACCTAATAAGAGAGGCCGCCCTTGCTTAACTTGAACCTGCTGAAAATCAAGAGCATCATTGAGCTTGTCGTTGCTCAAGAAACCCTTTTCTAGCAGATAATCTCCCAGGCGTGGCACGAGCATTTCCGGCGCCACCGGCGCCCCAGAAATCTCGGGGTTTGCATCAGCCAGGTGCCTTCCCACCAACATCAGCGCCAGAGCAAGATCTATTCCGCATTCCTGGCAATGCTGTGTGGTCGGATCAACACGCTGCCCACATATAGGACAAGGCACATCTTTAGACATTTATCCTCAAAAAGGTCACCACAATCTATCCAAACCCAGCCGTAGCTATCCACGCAAATCTGGTTAGCTCTGCCAGCACACCAACACAGTAAAAAAAAGAGAGAAATTGTAAATTTGATCAACAACCTGTTAATAATAATATACTCAGTTTCCTGAGAAAGCAAGTCAAAACCAGGTCCTTCTAGGCGGATTTCGATCAGACGCATGTTGATCCATCTAGTGGTTGCTTGAAGAAACAGACTCAACCAAGCCAGTTATGCCAGCAATTTTCAGTAAGGTTGTAAAGTGTTTGTAAGGTAAATTGGCTAAGTTTTGGGGCATAATCACAACAGCAGGACATATTGAAATGGAAAAGTTGGCAAAT
>Ga0114946_10000227_pt1 | contig 35466 bp, 31 predicted proteins | sample WalLakDeSediment_FD_88676 | JGI IMG/M metagenome (GOLD analysis project Ga0114946, IMG submission 88676) | Lake sediment microbial communities from Walker lake, Nevada to study Microbial Dark Matter (Phase II) - Walker Lake 11/02/13 Deep Sediment | ecosystem: Environmental > Aquatic >... | reverse complement strand
GTCCGCGGCTGATGGACACCCGTAGATTGCCGATGGACCGCTCTCGGAACGCACACACGTGCAGATCAAGATCTAGGGTCTCGCCTTCAGTCCGCCTCGCCGACCGCTCGTCGGCCGCCGCCCCACGGGCTCGACGCAGGGTGCACGAACCGGTGCAGCAGCAGGACCAGCAGCGAGCCGCCGATCGCCGCGCCGAACACCAGCAGCGTGCCCGAGATCGACGCGAGCAGCGTGGGCCAGAAGAGCATGACCAGCGCCAGCGCCAGCATGACGGCGCCGCCGATGAGCTTGAGGACGCGGCCCTCGCGCTCCTCGATGCGGGCCACCCGCATCGTGCCGACCACCACGCCGAACACCAGCAGCTCGTCGAGGAGGTAGATGACCATGTACAGGATCAGCAGCACGACGAAGGTCCCCGTCGCCACGCCGGCGTCCGCCAGCAGGGTGGTCCACAGCACCGGCAGGCCCGCGGTGCAGGGGAGCTCGACCAGCGTGACGCCGAGTGCCATCCCGCCCGTGGCGGCCAGCGTGGCGGGGAGCGAGGCCTTGGCGCTCATGATGCCGCGGATGCGGCGGTAGATGCCGGGCTTCTGGGCGTCGTCGATCGTGAGGCTGATGCCGCGCCGAAACGCGAAGTAGTCCTTGAGGTTGATGAGCGCGAACGCCAACGCGATGCCGGCGACCAGCACCCGGATCCAGCCGAGGAAGGAGATGTACGAGAAGATGGTGAACAGCCCGGCGATGAACAGCCCGTAGACGGCGGCCGTCACCGTCAGGAAGGTCAGGCCCACCAGCAGGACGCGCCGACGCGACTTGGTGTTGATCACCACCGCCAGCAGCAGCGCCAGGACCCACAGCGAGCAGGGGTTGAAGCCGTCGACGAACGCGATCAGGCTCGTCGAGAGCCACAGCGCCTGGTGGCCGACGTCGATGGTGCCCAAGAGCGGCACGTCGAGCACGGCCTCGCCGGCCGGCGGGGGCGGCGCGGCGGGCGCGGCCGGCGCGGGCACGACCATGGGCCGCATCTCGGGATCGAGCCGGTCGACCGGGTCGGGCGCGGCGTACGTCTCGTAGCGCTCGACGGCGGCCCGCATCTGGCGCCCCAGCGCATCGCTGAACCCGGTCCAGGACTCGTCGCCGATGAACGTCATCGGCACGCCGGTGACGGGGCGGCCGAAGGCGGCGGCCATGGCGGCCATGATCGAGCGGTTCTCGGGGACGCCGTAGACCTCGAAGTCGTAGACGGTCACGTTCGGGTGGTCGCGCTTCAGCGCCTCGTGGAAGACCTTCTGCGTCGCGCAGTGGGGGCAGCCGTCGCCCCAGAAGAAGTAGACGGGCACGGTGAACCGCGACGCCGCCGCCTGCCCGTAGGCGATGCTCAGCAGCGGCAGCACCAGGGAGAGCAGCAGCATGCGCCGGACGACGGAGGGCATGCGGCCAGTGTGCGCCGGGGCGCCATGCGGAGCCAGTGGCGGCCGTCCTTGCGTCCCGGGCGCCCCGGTTGCCAGCGAGGGCGCCACCTCAGCCGCCGAGCGACTCGCGGAAGCGGTCCAGGTCGTGGATCGCGCCGATGACGACCAGGCGGTCGCCCTCGGCGACCTCGAAGTCGGCCTTCGGCCCCACCGTCAGGTGCTCGCCGTGCTCCACCGCGATGACCTGCACGTGGAAGCGGTTGGGCAGCCGCAGGTGCGCCAGCGTCCCGACCAGGGAGGGGCCGGCCTCGATCTCGACCACCCCATGCGTCTCGCCCAGCTCGAACGCGTCCAGCAGCGCGGGCGTCACCAGCTGGCGCGCGAGCCGCACGCCCATGTCGTGCTCCGGCCGGACCACCTCGTCGGCGCCCACCTTCGCCAGCACCTGGGCGGCGAGCGCGGAGGTCGCCTTGGCGACCACCCGCCGCGCCCCGAGCGCCTTGGCGGCCGCGACGGCCAGCACCGCACCCTCGAACGACTCGCCGATCGCCACCACCACGACGTCGAAGTTCGCCGGGTCGAGCTTGGCCAGGGCCTCCTCGTCGGCCGCGTCGAGCACCACCGCGTGGGTGGCGTGCGCCATCACCGCCTCGACCGCCTCCTCGCGCTGATCGGTCACGACGACCTCGTGGCCGAGGTCGAACAGCGTCTGCGCCAGCGCGCTGCCGAAGCGGCCGGCGCCGATGACCAGGAACGAGCGGACCTTCATGTCGCCTCCTCCGGGCGGTCGTTCACCCGACGATCACGTCCTCGCGCGGGTAGCGGAGCAGCCGGTCGGGCGGCGCAGCCACCAACGCCAGCGCGAAGGTCATCAGCCCGACGCGCCCGAGCAGCATGAGCGCCACGAGCACCAGACGACCGCCGGCCGAGAGCTCGCCCGTCGCCCCCATCGACAGGCCGACCGTTCCGAACGCCGAGATCGCCTCGAAGGCCAACGCCGGCAGCGCGACGCCCGGCTCGCTCACCGCCAACAGGATGATCGCGCCGGTCACCACCGTGATCGCGAGCGTGACCACCGCGGCCGCGCGCGCCACGAGCTCACCCGCCAGGCCGCGGCCGAAGGCGACGGCGCCGCCGCGGCCCCGCGCGGCCGCCCAGGCGGCCAGCAGCAGCACGGCCACGGTGGTGGTCTTCACCCCGCCCGCCGTCGAGGCGGGGTTCGCGCCCACGAACATGAGCGCCATCGTCAACACCTGGCCGGCCGGCGTCAGATCGCCGACCTCGACGACGCTGAAGCCCGCCGTGCGGGGGGTGAGCCCCTGGAAGAGCGCCGCCAGGGGACGCCCGCCGGGCGGCAGCGCCCCCAGGGTCGCCGGGTTGGACCACTCCAAGGCGGCCAGGCCCACGACCCCGGCGAGCGCGAGCACGGCCGTCGATGCGAGCGCAAGGCGCGTGTGCAGCGTCCACGGCACGCGGGCGCGGGCCGCGCCGGGACGCCCCTGGCGGGCGCGTCGGGCACGCGCCGCCGTCGCCACGTCGACCACCACCACCAGACCCAGCCCGCCGGTGACGAACAGCGCCGGCACCACCAGCGCGACCAGCGGATCGGTCGCGAAGCGCGCCAGGCTGTCGGCGAACAGCGAGAAGCCCGCGTTGTTCCAGGCGCTGACGGCGTGGAAGAGCGCCAGCCAGGCGCCCTCCGCCGGGCCCGCCTCGCGGGCCATGGCGGGCCACAGCGCCAGCGCACCCAGCAGCTCGGCGGTGGTCGTGAACAGCAGCAGGTGGCGCACGAAGCGCACCACGCCCCCGATCTCCAGGCGCTGGGTCTGGGCCTGCAGCCCCAGGCGCGCCACGACCCCGAGCCGCTGCCCCGTCATGAACACGATCAGCGCCCCCACCGAGAGGATGCCCAGGCCACCCGACTTGATGAGGAGAAGCAGGACCGCCTGGCCGAAACGCGACAGCTCGCCGCCGGGATCGACCACGATCAGGCCGGTGACGCACACGGCGCTGGTGGCCATGAACAGCGCGTCGAGCCAGCCCAGGCGCACGCCCGCTGCGTGCGCCGCCGGGAGGGCGAGCAACAGCGTGCCGACCGCGATCGCGCCGACGAAGGCGAGGAGGACCATCTGCGGTGGGCTCGGGCGGGGCCGGCGGGTGCGCGTCACGGCAGCGCCACGCTACCCCCGCCGACCGGTGACCGTCGGGCGCGGCGCCACATCGGCCGACGCCCGCTGGGCCCGTGCCGGGGCCAGCCGACCCGGCATCGCGCCGGCCGTGCAGACTGCGGCCATGGCGCGCGACCCCGGCCCCACGCCCGCGCGCTGGTGGTCGGCGCCCGGCCCGTGGACGGTCGCCCTCGAGGGCCCGCCGGAGGCGGCCTGGGCGCCGGCGTGGGGCGCGCTGCTGGCCGGCGGCGAGGCCACGATGCCGTTGGGCGATGCGGCGGTCGCGCGCGACGCCGCCGGCGCGGGCCGCCGCGCGCCCACGGCGTCCGAACGGCCCGCCGCCGTGGCGGCCACGCCCTGGCGACCGCCGCGGCGCCGGCGCACGCGCGTGCCCAGCATCGAGGCCGCGCTGGCGTGGGCGCGCGAGGCGCTCACGGGCGCGCCGGCCGGCTGGAGCGTCGCGCTCCGGGGGGCCGACGGCGGTCGCGTGCGCTGGCGGGCGCGGACGCCGGCGGAGGTCCGCGAAGCGGCGCGGGCGATCGCCGGCTGGACCGGCACGCCGCCGCGCGCGCGCGCCGACCCGCCGGAGCGCGCGCAGGCTTCCAGCGCCGCCGTTGCGACCGCGCGGGCCATGCTCGGCGCGCAGCCGCCGCCCGACGCGCTCACGGCCCACCAACGCGCCGTCGTGGACCACCACGGCGGACCCGCCGTGGTCGTGGCCGTCGCCGGCGCCGGCAAGACGACGACGATGGTGGCCCGCGTGCGCCGCCGCGTCGCCCTCGGGCGGGTCGAGGCCCGGCACCTGCTGGTCGTCAGCTTCTCGCGCGCGGCGGTGGCGGCGGTGCGCGAGAGGCTGCGCGACGATCCCGCGCTGGCGACGGTCGAGGTGCGCACGTTCCATGGGCTGGCCCACGCCCTGCTCGCCGCCCGGGCGCGCCTCGGCGGGCCGCCGACTCTCAGCGGGCCGCCGCCCGACGCCGTGGTGGCGCAGGTGGTGCGCCGCGCCCGGCGCGAGGCGGCGGGCACCGCTCCCGACCTCGCCGACGCCTGGCGCGACGTCGACCAGGCCGCCTTCAGCGCGTACCGCGGCCGCTGCCTCGCCGGCCTGGCGCTGCCCGGCCTCGACGACGGCCTCCCGGCCTCGGCCCGCGCCGAGGCGCGCCCGCCGGCGCCCGACCCGGACCATCCGGACCACGCCCGCCTGCTCGAGCACTTCGAGCGCGTTCGACGCGGGCTCGGTTGGCTCGACCACGACCAGCTGCTGGTCGAGGCGTGGGCGGCGCTGCACGGCCACCCGCCCCTGCTCGCCTGGGCCCGCGATCGCTGGCGCGCCGCCATCGTCGACGAGGCGCAGGACGTCAACGCGGTGCAGCTCGCCACGCTGGAGCGGCTCATGGAAGGCCGCGACGAGGTCGTGCTGGTGGGCGACGACGACCAGAGCGTCTACGGCTTCCGCGGGGCGCTGCCCGGCTCGCTGCGCGGCTTCGCCGACCGCCATCGCGCACGCGTGTTGCTGCTGCCGGACGCGTTCCGCAGCCGCGCCGAGCCGCTGGCCGCCGCCGCGGCGCTCATGCACCGCGGCGGCGGGCGCTGGCCCGTGCGTCCGCGGGCGGCACGCGGCATCGGCGGCGCGCTCACCGTCGACGCCGGCGCGGGCCCCGACGCCGAGGCGGCGATGGTGCTGGCCCGCGCCCGGGCGCACGGCGAGGCCGGCATCGGCTGGCCCCGGCAGGCGGTGCTCCTGCGGCGCTTCGCCCAGGCGCCGGCCCTGGAGCTGGCCGCGGCCCGCGCCGGGATCCCGCTGCGCCTCGAGGGCACGCCGCCGCTGGCCCGCCACCCCGCGGTGGTCGCCGCCTGGGCGGGCGTGGCGCTGGCGCTGGGCGCGGCCGGCGACGCGCCCGCGGCCCGCGAGCGCGCCTGGCGCCGCTGGCTGGCGGGGCCCGCTGGACTGTCGCAACCGGCCGCCTGGGCGGCGGCGGCCCGCCTCGCGTGGCACGGCGGACCGGGGCCCGATGCCTGGCGGGAGGCCGCCCCGCGCGGCGCCGATCCCGAGGTGGGGACCCGGCTGGCCGCGGTCGCGGCCCTCGGCGAGCGCGACGCCGCCCAGGCCCTCCTCGCCGCCGGGGTGGACCCCAGGTCCTGGCCCGCCGATCCCCCGAGCGCCCTGTCCGCCTTCGTGACGCTGCTGCGCGACGCGCCCGCCGACGGCGGCGCGGCCCTGGGGGCCTGGCGCGCCGACTGGCGGCGGCCGTCGCCGCGGTCGGCCATCCTCGTCACGAGCGTCCACCGCGCCAAGGGCCTCGAGTGGACGGTGGTCCACGTGCCGGGCATGAACGCGGGCAGCTTCCCGCTGGGCCCCGACCCCGAGGAGCGTCGGCTGGCCTACGTCGCCTGGACGCGCGCCCGCGAGGCGTTGCACCTCTACCGCGACGCCCGCGCGCCGCCGTCGCCGTTCCTGGCGCAGGGCGAGGTGGCGGCGATCGCGGCCCTCGCCGACGACCTCGCCTGGCTCGCGGCGCGACCGCACGACGCCGGCACGCTGGCCGCGTCGTGGGCGCTGCGCGAGGCCGGCGAACGCTTCGGCGCGAAGGGCGGGGGGTACGATGTCGCGGTCGCGCCCGGCGCCGGCGAGCGTGGGCGCGCGCGGGAGGAACTCGTTGCAGCCCATCGACCGTGAGGCGGTGCAGGCGGAGCTCGACCGGCGGCGTGACCGACCGGTCTACCTGCACCTCGAGACCACCACCGGCTCGTACACCGCCTTGGGACCGGACAAGAAGCCGCCCGTCATCGCCTTCGTGCGCAACGCCCGGGTGGCCTACGCCCGCGGCACCGTCACCGGGCGCGGCCCGTACCGCGTGGGCCTCAAGCTCGACGACGGTTGGGTGTACGCCGACGGGCTCACCGACTTCGTCGTCAGCGAACGCGACGAGTTGCTGCTCGCCGGGCTCGACCCGGACGGCTACCTGACGGTGGCGCTGCAGCTCTCCGCCACGCCCTTCCGGGAGGCATGAACGCATGACCGCCCCTGCCACGGCGCCGGCGCACCCGTCCGGGTCGCCGCTGCCGTCCCCCTCCCCGTTCGACGTCTCCACCGAGCGCGGCCTGCTGGTCGTGCTGCCGCACCCCGACGACGAGAGCTTCTCGTCGGGCGGCACCATGGCCAGGTGCGCCGATGCCGGCGTGCGGGTCACCTACCTCTGCGGCACCTACGGCGACATGGGTCGCCGCATGGGGCGCCCCGCCTTCGCCAACCGCGAGTCGCTGCGCGACGTGCGGGAGCGCGAACTGCTCGAGGCGTGCGCCGTGTTGGGGGCCGAGGCGCGCATGATGGGCCTGCGCGACAAGTGCGTCGAGTTCGAGGACCCCCACGCGGTCGCGGCGCGCGTGCGCGCGGCGATCCGAGAGCTCGACCCCTCCACCGTCATCACCTTCTACCCTGGGTTCGCGGTGCATGCCGACCACGACGCGCTCGGCCTCATCGCCCAGCTCGCGGTGCGCGGGTTGCCCGCCGGCCGGCGGCCCCGGCTGCTGGCGGTGGCCGTCGGGGACGCCGACGCCAACCGCGCCGTCCTCGGCGAGCCCGACGTGCTCAGCGACATCATCGACGTGCTCGAGCGCAAGATCGCCGCCCTGCGGGCCCACCGCAGCCAGACGGAGGCCATGTTCCTCAAGTGGGAGGAGGAGGGCGAGGACGAACTGGCCCAGGCCTTCCGCGACCGCCTGCTGGGGGGCGAGCGGTTCTACCTGCTCGACCCCGATCGCGTCACCGCCTACGAGAGGAACCGCCCATGACCGACCCCGCCGACCCGCGCCTGCTGCCGCCCGACCTGCGCGCCCGCTTCCGCGAACTGCTCGCCCGCTGGGTGGCCCTACCATCGGTGGCCGCCGAGGGGCGCGCCCAGGCCGTGACCGCCGAGGCGGTCGCCGAGGCGCTGCGAGGGCTCGGCCTCGACGTCGAGATCCACCCGACGGCCGGCGCGCCGGTGGTGTTCGCCGAGCGCCGCGTGCCCGGCGCCCCCACCGTGCTCTTCTACAACCACTACGACGTGCAGCCCGCCGACCCGCTCGAGCTGTGGACCGCCGACCCCTTCACGCTCGACGAGCGCGATGGCAAGCTGTTCGGCCGCGGCGCCACCGACGACAAGGGGCAGCTCGCCTCGCGCGTCGTGGCGCTCGAGTGGCTGAGGCGCCGCCACGGCGGCGAGCTGCCGGTCGGGGTCGTGTTCGTGGTCGAGGGCGAGGAGGAGGTCGGCAGCCCCAACATGGCCCCGTACGTCGCCGCCATGCGCGACCGGCTGCAGGCCGACGCCTGCGTGTGGGAGTTCGGCGGGGTCGACGCCCACGACCGGCCGCACCTCGTCTGCGGCCTCAAGGGCATCGCCACCGTCGACCTGAGCGTGCGCACGGCGGCCTACGATCAGCACTCCGGCCTCGGCCCGGTGGTGCAGAACGCCGTGTGGGTCATGGCCGCGGCGGTCGCCGGCCTGCGCGACGCCGACGGCCGGGTGCGGATCGACGGCTTCTACGATCGGGTCCGGCCCGCCACCGAGCGCGAGGCGCACTATGTCGGCCTCGCCCCCCGCGAGGACGACGTCGTCGCGCGCCAGATCGGCGTCGAGGGCTTCCTGGGCGGCGCCACCGGCGCCGCGTGGCACCGCCGGCTGCAGCTCGAGCCGGTCGTCAACGTCAACGGCCTGCACGGCGGCTACGGCGGCCCGGGCATGAAGACGGTGCTGCCCGCCTCCGCGACGGCCAAGCTCGACTTCCGGCTGGTCCCCGACCAGGACCCCGACGAGATCGTCGACCTGCTGCGCGCCCACCTCGACCGGCACGGCTTCGGCGCGGTCGAGGTGGCGCTGGCCGAGCGCCCCGAGCACCCCAGCCGCGTCGACCCGGACGATCCCTGGGTGCGGCATGCCGCCGACGCCCTCGCGGAGGTCTACGGCACGCCCGCCGTGATCACGATCAGCTCGGGCGGCTCCGGGCCGCTCTCGCCGTTCGTCGACGAGCTCGGGGTGCCCGTGGTCATGCTCGGCGTCGGCTACGCCGAGGGGCGCGCCCACGCGCCGGACGAGAACGTCCGCTGGGTCGACGTCGAGCGCGGCACGCTGGCCACCGTGCGAACGATCGAGCGCTGGGCCGGGCTGACGCCGGCGGCCTGAGCCGGCGGCCGGAGCCGGCGGGCTACGAGCGCGCCAGCACCTCGACGCGTCCCGTGTGGGATCCACCACATCCGTCTGGGACGCAAGACCGCCGGGCGCCGGCCGTCTATGCTGGCCTTCGAGTGGAACGCATGCCGACCCCGGCAGGGCCGCCGGCGGCACCGACCGCCGCCGCGCTCGAGAAGGTGCTGCTGATCGCGCCCAAGGGCGATCCGTTGGAGGACGCCCTGCGCCTGGCGCAGGCGCCGCTGCAGACGCCGGGCCTGATGCGGGTCGACGGCCACGGCGCCATGCTCGACGGCCTGCTGCGCGGGCGCGACTGGGACGGGGCCGTCGTGGTCGCGCGTGAGGCCCGCGCGACCGCCGAGGTGCTCGCCGCGCTGCGCGAGGCGGACCCGCGGTTGCCCGTGCTGGTCGTCGCCGAGGGCGACGCGGCGACGGCCGGTCCCGTCTGGCGCACCCTCGGGGCGCGCCTGGTGGTGGACCGCAGCGAGCTGCGCGAACCGGCCGCGGAACTTCAGGCCCTCCAGCGCCAGGTCCAGACCGAGGTCGAGCCGCCCCTGCCGCGCGATGCCGACGACGGCCGGGTGTTGGTCGCCGCGATCACCGACCTGCTCCGGACGGCCGCCACCGCCGCCGACGAGACGCTGTTGGCGCTCGCCGCCAACGGCTTGCGGCGCACGGCCGGGGCCGCGCTGGTCGAGACCTGGCGGCCCGAAGCGGGCAGCTCGACGCTGATGCCGGGGCCCGCCGCGGCCGACGACCCGCTGCTCCACGTCCTGCGCGAGCAACACGCCGTGGCCGAGCGCCCCCGCGACGCCCTGGTCCGCTGGGTCGCCGAGCACGGACTCGCGGTCAGCGTCCCCGATCTCGGTCCCGGGCGCGGCGCCGGCGTGGTCGTGCGGCGGCGCGCCGAGGTCGAGCCCGACGCGGCGCACGGCGACGCGACCGGCGAGCAGCGCATCCGCTTCCTGCGCCACGAGGCGGCCTGGTCGGCCGGCCTGCGCGCCGTCCATGCCCTGCCGCTGCGCATCGGTGGCGAGGTCGCCGCCGTGTTCCTCATCGGCTGGCGCGAGTCCGACGCCCTGGCGGACGGTGCGGCCCGGGCCGGCTGGCTGCTGGCGCTGCTCGCGCCCACGCTGCACTGGCGACGCCGGGCCGAGGCGGCCGCCGTTCATGACGCCCTCGCGGAGCGCGCGTGGTCGGCGCTCAGCGACGGCGCCGCAGCCTGCGACGCCGCTGGCCGCCTCACGCTGCGGACGCGGGCGGCGGAACGGCTGGGCTTCGCCGGCCGCGTCGGCGATCCGGCGGATCGCTGGCGCGCCGCCTGGCGCCTGACGGACCTGGACGACCGGCCGCTGCCACCCGGCGGCGACCCGCTCTCGCGGGCGCTGGCCGGCGCGACGCTGACGCGGGCGCGCTTCGTCGGCGAGTCCTCCGAGGGGCGGCGTCGCACGCTGCTGGTGGACGCGGCGCCGGTGACCGACGCCGGTGGCGCGGTCGCCGGTGCCGTGGTCGTGTTGCGCGACGCCGAGCCCGAGGCCGTCGCGACCGCCCAACTGCTCGCCGCCACCGAGAGCTCGCTGACCGAGTTCCGCAGCCTGCTCGACCGCGCCGCCGACCTGGCCGCAGCGCTGGGCGAGGCGGCCACGACCGACGACCTGTGGGGTCCGCTCGACGGCTTCCTGCAGGCCACCACCCCGGCGACCGCCTGGCGCGTCCGCCGCGGCGACGGCGCCGCGTTGGGGCAGCGCGGCGAACCCGAAGCCGCGGGCGCACAGCTGGTCAGCGGGCTCCGGGTGGGCGAGCACGAGATCGGCGCCCTCGAGCTGCACGCCCCGCCGAACGTCACGTTCGACGAGCGCCACGGAACCGCCGCGGTGATGGCCGCCAACCTGCTCGCCGTCGCGCTCGACCACGCGGACCTGGTCGTCCAGGAACGCGACCTGCGGCGCCAGGCGGAGGAGACGGCGCTCCGCCTCCGAGCCCTGTTCGACACCAGCCCGGCGGCGGTCGCGCTGGTGGCCCTCGACGACGGCACGATCCTCGACCTCAACGCGGCGCTGGAGACCCTGCTGGGGCGCCCCCGCGACGCCCTGCTCGGCGCCCGCTCGGCCGACCTCGGCGCCTGGGCCGACCCCGAGGAGCGCGGCGAGATCGAACGCGACGTGCACGCGGGCACGCCGGTGCGCGACCGCGAGGTGCGGCTGCTGCATCGCGACGGCAGCGAGCGCCGCTGCCTGGCGGCGGCGGAGCCCACCGAGCTGGGCGGCCGGCCGGCGATGCTGCTCACGCTCCTCGACGTCACCGAACGCCTGGCGCGCGAGGCGCAGCTGGCGCAGCTGGCCAACTTCCGCGAGACCCTCATGGGATTCGTCGAGGAGACCCTCGAGCAGGGCTTCGAGGGCGCCTTCTACCAGCGCCTGGTGGAGGCGGCGGTGCGCGCCACGCCCGGGGCCGAGGCCGGCTCGCTGCTGCTGCGCGACGAGGACGACGCCTTCCGCTTCGCGGCCGCGGTGGGGTACGAGGCGCCCAACGACCCGCTCGGCGAGGGGGCGCGTCCCCAGCGCGGCATCGCCGACAGCCTCACCGTGCCCATCCACCTCGACGGGCGCCGCGTGGCGACCCTCACGCTCGACTCGTTCGCCGACCACGAGGCGTTCGGCGACGCCTCGCGCCAGTTGGCGCACGCGTTCGCGGCGCAGGCGGCCACGCTGGTCAAGCGCCGCGCCCTCGAGCGCGAGCTGGAGCGCCTCGCGTACCACGACTCGCTCACCGGCCTGCCGAACCGTGCGCTGATGCGCGACCGGCTCGGCCAGGCGATCGCGCGCTCCGTGCGCACCGGCCGGCGCGGCGCGGCCCTGTTCATCGACCTCGACAACCTCAAGGTCATCAACGACGCGTTGGGCCACACGGTCGGCGACGCGCTGTTGACCGCGGTCGCGCAGCGGCTGCGCACCTCGGTGCGTGCCGACGACACCGTCGCCCGGGTCGGCGGCGACGAGTTCGTCGTGCTGCTGCCCGAGGTACGCGACGCAGATGCCGCCGCCACGGTCGCCGAGAAGCTGCTGGGCCAGCTGCGGCACCCCTTCGAGCCCGGCGGCCACGAGCTGCACGTCTCGGCCAGCATCGGCATCGTCCTCTTCCCCGACGACGCGATCGACGCCGACGTGCTCATCCAGCACGGCGACACCGCCATGTACCAGGCGAAGGCGCAGGGGAAGGACCGCTTCCGCTTCTTCACCCGCGAGATGAACCGGGTGCTGCTGGAGCGCGCCGCCCTCGAGGCGCAGCTGCGCAAGGCGCTGGAGCGCGACCAACTCAGCCTGCACTACCAGCCGCGCGTCTCGCTGCGCGACGGGACGATCACCTCGGTGGAGGCGCTGGCCCGCTGGGCCCACCCCGAACGCGGCTGGATCCCGCCGGGCGCGTTCCTCCCCGTCGCGGAGGACGCCGGCCTGATCAACGCGCTCGGCCGCCGATTGCTCGAGGAGGCCTGCCGCCAAGCACGCGCCTGGCTCGACGAGGGCTGTGGCGTGGTGGTGGCGTTCAACCTCTCGGCCAAGCAGCTGCAGGAGCGCGACGTCGTGGCGCAGGTCGAGGAGGTCCTCGCCGTCACCGGCCTGGAGGGGCGCTGGCTCGAGCTGGAGCTCACCGAATCGGCCGTCATGCGCAACGTGGAGGAGAACGTGGGCAAGCTCGTCGCGCTGCGACGGTTGGGCGTCCACGTGTCGATCGACGACTTCGGGACCGCCTACTCGTCGCTGAACTACCTCAAGCGGCTGCCCGCCTCGGCCCTGAAGGTGGACCGCTCGTTCGTCGTCGACCTGGGCGACGACCCGGACGCCACACCGCACGACGCCGCCATCGTTCGCGCCGTCGTGGCGTTGGCGCACACGCTCGGGATGGCGGCCATCGCCGAGGGCATCGAGACGCCGGCGCAGCTGGCCTTCCTGCGCCAGCTCGGCTGCGAGCAGGGCCAGGGGTACCTGTTCGCGCGCCCGGCCCCGGCCGACGAGGTCGGTCCGCTGCTGCGCAGGGGCCGGGTCGACCTGCCCGCGGACTGAGCGCCACCCTGCGCCACGCGCGTCGCGTCCGGCCACGCCACGCACGCCGCCGGCGGGCCATGATGGGCGCCATGGACCTCCGACTCGCAGGCAAACGGGCGCTCGTCAACGCCGCCAGCACCGGCCTCGGTTACGCCATCGCCGAGGCGCTCGCCACCGAGGGCGCGCGCGTGGCGATCTGCTCGCAGGACGGCAACGCCGTCGGGGCGGCGGAGCGGCTCGCCGCCGCGACCGGCGCCGAGGTGCACGGCTTCGATGCCGACGTGGCCGACCTCGCCTCGCTCGAGGACCTGTTCGCGCAGGCGCTCCCGGCCCTCGGTGGCCTCGACGTCCTCGTCAACAACGCCGGTGGTCCCCCGACCGGCGGCTTCGTCGACCTCGACGAGGCGGCGTGGAGCCGCGGCTACCACCTGACCATGATGAGCGTGGTGCGCGCCGTCCGCTTGGCGCTGCCGGCGTTCGAGGCCGCCGGAGGCGGCCGGGTGCTCACCTCGCTGTCGTCCTCCGTGAAGACGCCGATCCCGAACCTGCTGCTGTCGAACGTCTACCGGCCCGCGCTGGTGGGCCTGATCAAGTCGCTGGCCATCGAGTTCGGGCCGAAGAACGTGCAGGTGCTCGGCATCGCCCCCGGGCGCATCACCACCGACCGGACCCGCCAACTCGACGAGGCCGCGGCCGCGCGCACGGGCAAGACCTTCGAGGAGGTGCGCGCCGCCTCGGTCGCGACCATCCCGATGGGCCGCTTCGGCGAGCCGAAGGAGTACGGCCAGATCGCGGCGTTCCTGTGCTCGCCGGCCGCCGCCTACGTCAACGGCTCGGTGGTGCTGGTCGACGGGGGATCGATCCGGGCGCTGTAGGGCACACGCCGGCACGGGGTCGCCGCCGGCCCCCGCGACGCCGGCCGGTTCGTCACCGCACGCGCTGCACCGTCACCGCCCCGACGCCGCCCCGCACGGACAGCTCGACCCGGTCGCCGGGCGCGGCCGCGGCGTAGCCAGGGGTGAGGTAGGCGTCGCCGTCGCGCTCGAACGTGCCGCTGACGGTGGCGCGCCCCAGGCCGGTGCGCACCGTGATGCGCGCCTCCACCGACTGCGGCAGGCGGACGGTGGTGGCGCCAACGCCCAGGTCGAACTCGGCGCGGTAGCCGCCGGTCTCGGGGAGCGTCACGGTGGTCTCGCCCACCCCGGCGCCGTAGCTCAGGGCCGACAGGGTCGCCGCGCGCAGGTCGAGCGTGGTGCGTCCCACGCCGGCCTGCACGACCAGGTCGACGGGGACCGCGCGGGTCAGCGAGAGGTTCCAGCGGCGGGGATCGTCGCGGGTGACCGAGGCGGGGCCCGCCTGCTGCGAGGCGATCTCGACGCGGGCGGTGTCGCCGACGCGGCCGGGCCGCTGGCTGATGGTCTCGCCGCGCCCCGCCAGGATCGTGCCGCCGATCAAGCTGCCGCCGGGCGCGGCGGCATCGAGCGTCACGTCGCCCACGCCGAGCCGCAGGACCACCTGGCCGGCGCGAGCGCCGTCGAGCGCATGCGCGACGTCGACGCGTTCGCCCGCCGCGCCTAGGCCGCGCAGGCCGGTCGCCCACCAGGCGACCGCCACCACGACCGCCACCGCGATCACGGCCAGCCGGTAGCGGCCGCCGGTGAGCAAGTCGACGCCGACGGCGATCAGCGCCACCGGCCAGAGCGTGAGCAGCGACCAGAGCCGGCTGAGGTCGAACCAACCGAAGTTGGCCAGGAGCAACACCACACCGGCGGCGATGAGCAGATAGGGCCAGACGGGGTGACCGCGGCCTGCCTCGGGCGCCGGTGGGCGGGGGACCGATGGGGTGGACATGGGGGACCTCCTCGCGCGCGTACCCTTGATGGTACTGCGGGGGCGCCGCGGCCGCGCCGGACCCGCGTCCCTCGGCAGCATGCCGTGCCCCCGCCACGCCGCGGTGCGTGGACGCTACGATGGGCGCAGATCGCGAGAGGAGGCGACCATGCCCGACACCCTGACCGTCCGCGAGCGACGCGAGGTGGCGCCGTTCCACGCCGTCGAGTTGCGCTACTTCGGCCAACTGCACCTGCAGCAGGGCCCCGAGACCGTCGTCGAGATCGAGGGCGACCCCGACGTGCTGGCCAAGGTGCACGCGCGCGTCGCCGGCGACACGCTGGTCCTGGAGGTCGGCGAGAGCTGGCTCGAGCGGCTCACCTCGGGCGTGCTGCTCGTCGCCCACCGCCCGCTGCACTACCACGTGACCACGCCCGAACTCGACCGCGTCGCCGTCAGCGGCACCGGCAAGGTGGACGCCGACGGCCTGCGCTCCGACCGCCTGGAGGTCACGGTCTCCGGCACCGCCGACATCGCCCTGGCCGGCATCGACTGCGAGGAGCTGGCGGCCACCATCAGCGGGCGCGGCAGCTTCGAGCTCGCGGGGCGCGCCGAGCGCACGCGACTGCGGGTTTCGGGGTCCGGCGACGTCGACGCCGCCGCGCTCGCCTGCGGCGAGGCCGAGGTGCGCATCAGCGGCCAGGGGAACGCCGTCCTGCGCGTGCGCGACCGGCTCGACGTGCGCGTCAGCGGCGTCGGCCAGGTGCGCTACCACGGCGACCCCACCGTCACCCAGCGGATCAGCGGCGCCGGCAGCGTGACGCAGGCCAGCCCGGGCTGAGGCGACGGGCCGCTGCCCGAGCAGCGGGCCGAAGGCCGCGCAACAGGCCGCGGCAGGCGGGTGTGGCGCCGTCCTGGTGCGGGGTCCCGTATCCCACGACGCGCGTGCTAGCGTGGTCCGCATGCAGACGCTGCGGGACAAGGTGATCGCCATCACCGGCGCCGGCGGCTCGATCGCCGGTGCGGTCGCCGAGGCCTTCGGCGAGGCCGGCGCGCGCCCCGCGCTGATCGACCGAGACCTGGTGCGCATCCAGGGCCGCGCGGCCTCGTACCGCACCGCGGCCGTCGAGAGCGACCTGGCCTCGAGCGAGGAGGCCGAGCGGGCGATCGACGCCGTGCTGGCGCACCACGGCCACCTGCACGGGCTGGTGCACCTGGTGGGCGAGCGCGCCGGCGGGCCGGTCACCGCCATCGACGAGGCGACCTTCGACCGAGTGTTCGACACCAACGTGCGCACGCTCTTCCTGACCACCAAGGCGGTGTTGCCGCACCTGCTGCGCCAGCGCGCGGGCTTCATCGGCGGCATCGCCAGCAAGGGGGCGTGGGTAGGGGGCGTGGCGGGCGGCGCCGAGGGCGCGGCGGTGTTCGCGGCGGCGAAGAGCGCCGCCGCCGCCTACCTGCTCGCGCTCGACGAGGAGTTGCGCGGCACCGGCGTCCACGTGGCCATCTGCTACCCCATGGGCGCCGTGGACACCGAGGCGAACCGACTCGCCCTGGGCCGCAGCCGCGGCAAGAACCTGATCGAGCCGCGCGTCATCGGCCGGGCGTTCGTCAGCGCCGCACTCACCGGGCAGGGTGGGCGCCTGCTCGAGATCCCCATCCACCCCCCGGGCTGAGCCCATGAATGCGTCCGTGCGCACCCTGGTCAAGCGCGAGGAGAGCTACGCCGTCCACGCGCTGCTGTACCTGCACGAGCACCCCGGCGCGCCGGCCGCGCGCGTGGCCCGCGACCTGAAGACCCCGGCCGCCTTCACCGCCAAGGTGCTCCAGCGGCTCGCCGCGACCGGCCTGGTCGAGGCCAAGCAGGGCCGCTCCGGCGGCGTCTTCCTGCGCCGGCCACTGGCCGAGTTGTCGCTGCTCGACGTGATCGAGGCGATGTCGGGGAGGGTCCTGATGGACACCTGCGAGACGAGGCAGGCCTGCCCGACGCAGGAGCGCAAGGGCTACTGCCGGCTGAACACCGCCTGGCTGGGGCTGACGCTGCAGGTGCGCGAGGCGCTGGGCGCCGTCCGCATGAGCGACCTGGCGGACCCGCCCGCCCGAGACTGAGCGGCGTACGCTGCGCGGCGTCATGACGACCCCGAGCGCCGCCGGCCGCGCCAGCGTCCCGCTGTTCCTCACGTTCACGTCCGGCTACTTCCTGAGCTACTTCCTGCGCTCGGCCAACGCCGTCCTGGCGCCCGACCTGCAGCGCGACGTCGGCCTGGGTCCCGCCGACCTGGGCCTGATGACCGCCCTGTTCTTCGGCGCCTACGCCGCCGCCCAGCTGCCGGTAGGATTGGCGCTCGACCGCTGGGGGCCGCGCGGGGTCGCGGTGAGCCTGATGTCGCTGGGCGTCGCGGGGGCACTGCTGTTCGCCGCCGGAGCCACGCTGCCCACGTTGGCGGTCGGCCGCGTCCTGCTCGGCGTGGGCACCGGCAGCGTGCTGCTGGCCGGCCTCAAGGCCTTCGCGCTGTGGTGGCCGGCCCATCGCTTCGCGACCGTCTCGGGCGTGTACTTCGCCTCCGGCTCGCTCGGCGCCCTGCTGGCGTCCTCGCCGCTGGCGTGGGCCAACGGCGTCATCGGCTGGCGCGCCACCTTCCTGCTGGCCGCCGCCGCCGTCGCGGCCGTGACCGCGCTGATCTGGTGGCGCGCTCCGGCCGTCCCGCCGCGCGCCGAACCGCAGCGTCGGCGCGCGGCCGCGCCCGTGGCCGCCGAGGGCGCGCCGCCGGCCCAGCCCACGCCCGCGCGCGGCACCTGGATCGCCCTGGCCGGCATCATGCTGCTCGGCGCCGCCCACACCGGCCCCGTGCTGGCGTTCCAGACGCTCTGGGGTGGGCCCTACCTGTACGACGGCTACGGCGTGGCGCCGCTCGTGGCCGGGCGCTTCCTGCTGATCCTGTCGCTGGGCGTGAGCCTCGGCTACGCGACCTCGGGGGCCCTGGCGGACCGACTCGGCCTGCGGCGGGTGACCCTCGGCATGGCGGCGGCCTTCGCCGGCGTGCAGTTCGCGCTGGCCGCCGTGGCGCCAGGCGTGACGCCGTTGGCGTGGGTGCTGCCGCTGTACGCGCTGCTGGGCTTCACCGGCGGCTTCTGCGTGCTGGCGTTGGCGAATGCGCGCGCGCTGCTGGGGATCGCCCGCAGCGGCCGCGCCACCGGCTTCGTCAACGGCGGCAGCATCGGCGGCGTCTTCGCCCTGCAGTGGGCCATCGGCGGGATCGTCGAGGCGGTGGGCGCGCCCGCCGGCTACCGCCTGGCCCTCCTGGGCACGGGTGTGCTGACGCTGGCCGCCGCTGCGTTCCAGGCCTGGGCGCGGGCACGGGTGGGGCCCGACGCGGCCACCTAGCGCAGGCTCGCGGCGGCCGCGGCGACGTCGTCGTGGAAGCCCACGATGGTGGTCAGGCCGGCCAGCTCGAAGACCTGGCGCACCGGCGCCCGCACCGCGGCGACGGCCAGGCCGCCGCCGGCGGACCGGGCGGACTTGACGCCCGCCAGGATGGCCCGCAGCCCCGAGCTGCTGACGTAGTCGACGCCCGAGAGGTCGACGACCAGCCGCGGGCGACCCGCGGCGACCTCGGCCTGCAGCGCCTCGGCGAGGCGGGGGGCGGTGACGGCGTCGACGGTGCCGGCGACCGATACCACCGACACGTCGTCCTCGGTGCGGGTCTCGACGTCGAACGACCTCATGCGGCTCCTCCTGGCGGCGTGACGTGCACCCGCAGTGTCAGGGTGTTCGGCCGCCCGCCGTCGGCCTCGCCGGGCTGGTAGGCGACGCCGTCGGCCAGCTCGCGGATCAGGTGCCAACCGAGCCCGCCGACCCGCCGCTCGTCCCAGTCGCTCTCGAGGTCGGGGGGCGGGGCGTCGGCCGGATCGAAGGGCGTGCCGTGGTCGTGCAGCGTCACGACGGCCCCACCGCCCACGAGGTCGGCGGTGAGCGTCAGATCGCCCGGCTCGCGGCCCAGGTAGCCGTGCTGGACGACGTTGACGATCGCCTCCTCGAGCACCAGCTTGAGCCGGTGGGCGTGCGCCGACTCGAGGCCATGGCGCTCGGCGAAGAGGTCAACGAAGCCGAGGAAGACGGCCAGGTTGGACGCTCGGGCGGGCTTGGTCATGGTCATCGGCGACATGCGGTCACCCCAATCCGAGCAGCTGCTCGGCGGTCTCGAGGAGGGCGTCGGGATCGAAGGGCTTGGTGAGGTAGAGGTGCGCGCCGGCCTCCGCGCCCTTCTGGCGGTCGGCCTCCTGGCCCTTGGCGGTCAGCAGGACGACCCGCACGTGCGCCAGGTCGGGGTCCCCGCGCACCGCCGCGCACACGTCGTAGCCGTTCATCCGGGGCATCATCACGTCGAGGAAGGCCACCTCGGGGCGCTCCAGGCGGATGCGCGCCAGTGCCGCCAGGCCGTCGGGCTCGACGAGCAGCTCGACGCCCTCGTCCTCGAGGGACTCGAGCGTCTGCATGAGCAGCGTGCGGATGTGCGGCTCGTCGTCCGCGATGAGCAGCTTCGGCACCGCGATCCTCCGTTCGGCCGGTCGGCGTCGTCGTGGAGTGTACCTGGTCACCCCCCATGGGGTGGGGTCAGCCGTCGCGCGATCACCAGCGTGCAGTCGTCGTGGGTCGGCGCCGCCGCGACGAACGCGTCGAGCGCCTGGCGCACCGCCTCGAGCACGACCCGGGCCTCGGCGTGCCGATGCTCGGCGACGGTCGCGATCAGCCTCGCCTCGCCGAACTCGGCGCCCGCCGGGTCGCGCGCCTCGGTGATGCCGTCGGTGAACGCCACCAGCAGGTCGCCGGCCGCCAGCGTCACGGCCGCCTCGCCGAACGTCGCTTCGGGGTCCCATCCCACCAGGATGCCGGTCCGCGGGAGGCGCTCGATGCGGCCGTCGACCCGCACCACCAGCGGCGGGTTGTGCCCCGCGTTGACGTAGCGCACCCGCCCGTCCGGGTCGAGCATGCCGTACCACAGGGTGACGAACATGCCGTCCGCGGCGTCGAGGGCGGCGAGGCGGTTGGTGTTGGCCACGGTCAGGGCCGGCTCGCGCTCGATGGCCGCGCTGGCGCGTAGCAGGCTGCGGGTCACGGCCATGAACAGGGCCGCCGGCATCCCCTTGTCCGCCACGTCGGCCACCACCACCCCCAGACCATCGCCCACGGGCAGCAGGTCGTAGAAGTCGCCCGACACCTCGCGGGCCGGGCGCCAGAAGCCGGCGACGTCCCAGCCGCCGCGCGCCGGCACCTCGGCGGGCATCAGGCGGGCCTGCACCTCGAAGGCGAGGCGCAGCTCCTGCTCGAGGCGCTCCTGCGCCAGCGCCCGCTGGTGCAGCCGGGCGTTGTCGAGGAACGCCGCCGCCTGCGCCGCGAGCGCGGTCAGCAGCTTGAGGTCGCCGGCGGCGAAGACCGGGGCGGCGGCCGAACGCGTCAGCCACACCCCGCCCAACCATGCGTCGCGCGACAGCAGGGGCGCCCACAGGTGGTGCTCGGCCCCGCCGTCGCTGGCGGCCAGGATCGCGGCGACGCGGGGATCGGTCAGCCGTGCGCGCATGGCGGCAGCCTCGCGGACCGCGTCTGCCTCGGCGGGCGCGCCCTCGACCACCACCAGGTCGCCCGCGGCGCCGCGACCGGCGTCGCCGGCGGCGTCGCCGTTGGCCTCGGCCACGAGCCAGACGCCGCCACCCACGCCGTCGATGACCCCGCGCGCCTCCTGCAGCACCCGGCACGGCACGGCGGCGGGGTCGAGGGTGCCGCTCAGCGCCTCGCCCACCCGGTAGAGGAGGTGGATCTCGCGGTAGCGCTCCAGCGTCTCCGCGGCCACCGCGCGTTGCGCGAAGGCGTCGGCGAGCGCGCGCTGCAACCCCGCGAGCAGGGCCGCGACGACGGCGCCCTCCGGCCCGGCCTCGGGTCCGGGGTCGACCGCGAGCGCCCCCACGGGCGCGTCGCCGGCGTGCAGCGGCCAGGACGTGGCGCCGCTGCCGGGGGGGCACCACCCCTCACCCGCAACCTCCGCATGCGTGATCCCGTCGGTGCGCAGGACGCGCACCCGCAGCCGACCCAGCAGCGGCGCGAACGCCTCGAGCAGCCCCGCGGCCTCGCGGGCCGGCAGCAGTCGGCGGAGGGCCACCGGCACCTCGCGCGACCCTGCGGCGTCCGCCGCGCCCGCGGCCCTCACGGGAGCGTCACCAGCGCCACGTCGGCCTCGCGGAGGCGGTCGGCCAGGCCACCGGCGCGCGCTTCGCGGATGGGCGCCGGCTCGCCCAGCGGCACGACGAAGGCGAAGGTCGCACCCGCGCCGAGCGCGCTCTCGACCCACAGGCGCCCGCCGTGGTGCTCCACGATCTGCCGGCAGATCGGCAGGCCGAGCCCGGTTCCCTGCGGCTTCTCGGTCAGCGTGTCGCCCACCTGACGGAAGCGCTCGAACACCGTGGCGTGGTCGTCGGGCGCGATCCCCACGCCGGTATCGCGCACGCGTACGGCCACGGCCCGGCCCGCAGCGGGGTCGTCGACGGCGGCGGCGGCCACCGTGACGTCGCCCTCGGGCGTGAACTTGACCGCGTTCGACAGGAGGTTGATCACGACCTGCGTGAGCCGGTCGCGGTCGCCGACGACCGGCGGGAGGTCGTCGGCGACCTCCAGCCGCAGGCGGACGCCCGGCTTCTGCTCGAACAGGCCGTGCGTCGCCTGCGCCGCCCGCTGCACGACCTCACCCAGGTCGAGGGGCGCCATGCGCCAGTCGACGCGGCCGGCCTCGATCTTGGCCAGGTCGAGGACGTCGTTGATGAGGTGCGTCAGCCGCTGCGACTCGGAGTAGATGATGCCGGTGTTGGTGCGCACCTGCTGCAGCGCCCGCTGCACCCTGCGGTCGTCGTTCGCGGCGAGGGCGGGCGCCAGCACCTCGTCGAAGCGCCGCTCGATCAGCCGGGCGAAGCCCAGGATCGAGGTCAGCGGCGTGCGCAGCTCGTGCGACACGTTTGCCAGGAACGAGCTCTTGGTGGCGTTGGCGGCCTCCGCCGCCTCCTTGGCGGCGCGCAGCTCCTGCTCGTAGCGCTCGCGGTCGGTCACGTCGCGCACCAGGCCGCGGAAGCCGACCGCGCGTCCCTCGGCGTCACGCACCAGACTGATCGACACCTCGCCGTGGAAGGCGCCGCCGCCCCGCCGACGGAAGCGGAACGCGCGCCGCTGGACCGGCTCGCCGGTCGCCAGCACGCCCTTGAAGGTCGCCATCACCTCGCGCACGTCGCGTGGGTCGACGAAGCGGCGGTAGGAACGCCCGAGCAGTTCCTCGATCGAACCGGCCCCCAGGCCGCTGGCGAAGGCCGGGTTCGCCAGCCGCAGCACGCCCTGCAGGTCCGCCTCGAAGTACGCCTCCTGGATCGACTCCAGGATGGTGCGGTACTTCTCCTCGCTACGCCGCAGCTCGGCCTCGGCGGCGCGGCGCTCGATCAGCTCGGCCTGCACCTCCTCGTAGAGGCGGGCCGAGTCGATGGCCACCGCCGCGCTGGCGGCGAACCGGCGCAGGACCGGCAGCTTGTCGGCGAGCGGGCGCCGGCTGTAGGGGTTGTCGACCGCCAGGACCCCGACCGTGTGCCCGCGCGACACCAACGGCAGCACGGCCGGGGCGCGCGAGCGCAACAGCTTGAGGTCCGCCAGCTCCGGCCGCACCCGCCAGGCCGCCGGCACCGGCGCGTCGTTGTCGAGCACGAGCTCCTGGCCCTCGCGGTAGGCGGCCTCCAGCAGCGGCACGCCGCCGTCGAGCGGCACGCGCTGCGACCGCCCCAGGGCCTGGTCGAAGCCGATCCAGCTGGTCGTCTCCAGCGCCTGAGAGTCGTCGCTCGGCAACCAGACCACGGCGCGCTCGAAGCCGACCACCTCCTGGATGGCCTGCAGCACCACGTCCATGCGCTCCTGCAGCGAGGTGGGCTCCTGCATCGCAGTGCCGATGCGGCTGAGCTGGTCGCTCTCGCGCCGGCGCGCCTCGATCTCCTCGATCAGCCGGACCTGGTCGAGCGCGATGGCGCCCAGCTGGGCGAAGCGCGCCAGCAGGTCCTCCTCCTCGGCCCGGAAAGGCCGGTCGTCGTCGCGACCGCGCACCAGGGCGATGACGCCCAGCGCCTCGGCCTCCGACGCCAGCGGGGCCGCCATGGCCGAGCGTGCGAAGCCGAGGTCGATCCCGCGCAGCCTCCCCAGCCAGCTGGCGTAGTCGTCGACGCGCACGGTTCGCTGATGCGCCCAAGCGCGGCCGGCCAGGCCCTCGCCGCGCTTGAACACGATGGGCGGCAGCTCGGCGAAGCGTCCCAGGGTCCGGTGCGGCACGAGCGCCGCGCCGCCCTGCCCGACGAGGTGGACGAAACCGTGATCGGCCCGCAGGGCCGCGGCGGCGTGGCGCAGGACCGCCTCCAGCAGCTCGCCCGTCGGCGCCCGCCGGGCCAACCCATCGGTCACCTCGCGCAGGGCCTGCAGGTAGGCCTCCTGTTCGACCAGCCGGCGCTCGGCCCGCCGCAGCGTGCGCTCGGCCTGCACCTGCCGGCCCACGTCCTGCAAGCGCAGCAGGTGCCCGGTGCGGCGCCCGCGGCGGTCGCTCAGCGGCACCACCTGCGCGTTGAGCCAACGCGGGGGGTCGCTGCGCCGCCACGCGAGGTCGACGTCGGTGGGCGCCTCGGTGTCGAGCCGCCGCAGCAGCTCGGGGTGGTCCGGGAACAGCTCCGCGGCCTCCATGCCGACCGCGTCGTCGGTCCCGTCGAGCCCCAACAGCGTGGCGGCCGCCGGGTTGACCTGCAGCACGACGCCCCGCGGGTCGAGCACGGCGATCGCGTCGCCCAGGTGGCGCATGACGGTCTCGCGCGCGACCGGGACGATGTCGAGCAGCCGGTGCGAGAAGAGGCTCTGCGCCAGGGCCGCGGCGCTGACGGCGAAGGCGAGCGGCGTGAGGTCGACGGCGAAGTCGTAGCCGCCGGCCAGCACCGCGACGTTGGTGACCCAGGGCACGAGCACGGCGACCAGGACCCAGGCGAGCTGCGCCCGGTAGCGGCGGGGGGTCCCCACGTAGCCGCGCAGCAGGTAGAAGGAGCCGAGCGCCAGGAGGGCGTAGCTGGACGCGGTGTGCACCCAGAACCAGTCGCCCCGGACGACGACCAGGCGCCCCGCGACGCTCTCGACCGAGCGCCACAGCAGGTCCTGCAGCGGGTAGCTCCACGCGAGACCGACGGTGAGAGCCGGCACGACGAGCAGCAGGCCGATGACGAAGCGGTTCAGCCAGTCGGCCTGCCGGGTGTAGTCGTTGGCGAACACCAGGAAGGCGACGGGGAGGGTGGCGATGCCGACGTACTTGAGCTGCATCCACAGCAGCTGGGTGGCGGGCCCGACGGCCGTCGCCTGCATACCCTCGGCCAGCGCCCACACGACCCCCGCGAGCGCGAAGAAGGTGAAGCTGCGTGCGCCGCGGGTCCTGGCGCGACGGCCCCAGGCGACCGCAGCGAGCACCGTCCAGACGGCGGCGATCGCCCACAGCGCGACGACGATGGGTTGTGGCGGCCAGACCACGTGCACCTCCCGGCGGTCCACTCCGCGGGGGGAGGGCTCGGCGTGGGTGGCTCAGCCTACAGCACGAGCGCACGAGTGAGCGCCCGGGGCTTTGGGCCCCGGGCGCATTCGCGAGCGTACGCCTGAAGGTCAGTAACGCTGGCGGGAGGAGCTCGACGGACCGACGCTACGAAGCACGGTCACGTTCTTCGCCTGCGGGCCCTTGGCACCCTCCTCGACGTCGAACTCGACCTCGTCGCCCTCGTTGAGGCTCTTGTAGCCGTCGCCGCCGATCGCCGAGAAGTGGCAGAAGACGTCCTTGCCGCCCCCCTCGACCGCGATGAAGCCGAAGCCCTTCTCGTTGTTGAACCACTTGACCGTACCCGTAGCCATGCCAAAACCAGCTTTCTCACCGCCGGCCGTCACCCTGGGGGCGCCGGATCCGGCAGCACCATCGATTCCGGGCCGAGGCCCGCACCCCCGCCGGTCGCCCGGACAGGGGTCGCCGGTAGCGTAGCGGCTCGACCGGGCGATTGCAAGGTGCAACGGTCACAACCGGCGTGAGATACCCTATTGGGGTATACTCGCCCGATCGGAGGTCCACCATGCCGCAGCTCCACCGGATCGTCCCCGCCCCGCTCTCCGAGGCCCGCGCCGCCGTCGAGATCGCCCTCAAGGCCGAGGGCTTCGGTGTGCTCACCGAGATCGACCTGCAGGCCACCTTCAAGGCCAAGCTCGGCGCCGATCACGAGGGGCACCGCATCCTGGGGGTGTGCAACCCCGAGATCGCCAAGCGCGCCCTCGACCTCGACCGCGACGTCGCATTGCTGCTCCCCTGCACCGTGACCCTGCGCGAGGTGGCGGCAGGCACCGAGGTCCGGGTCCTCGACCCGCAGCAGGCGTTCTCGCTGGCGGCCCCGGCCACCCGGGAACGGCTCGCCCCGCTGGCCGGCCAGGTCGCGGAGCGGCTCGCCGCGGCGTTGGCCACGGTGGTTCTGGTGCCGTCCGGCTGACCCGTAGCGGAGCCCGCCGCGGCGGCCCCGGCGGGGGCCGGTGAGCGCGCGCCTTGGCGGCGTCGACGCGGTCGACCCGCGGCCGCGCGGCCGGTCCCCATAGACAAATCCGACCTCATGGCCCGAGAATGTGGCGTTCGGATTCGCTGCCGAGGGGGTTCGCGTCCATGTGCGTCCGGTTGGGTCGGGGTCTCGCGCTGATCGGGTTCGTCTTCGCTGCCGGGCTCGCGCCCGCGCTGGCCCAAGGCAGGCTGTCGGGCACCCTCGAGGCCCCCGACGTCCGGGGCTACCTGGTCATCGCCTGCTTCGCCGACGCCGAACTCGGTTGCGACGAGGCCCGCAGCGGCTACGCCGAGATCTCCGCCACGGGTGCCCGGGCCGCCTGGGTCATCGACGTCGCCGCCCGGGGGCCCTATCTCCTCCTCGCCTGGCGCGACACGAACGGCGACGGCGACGCCCAGGAGCACGAACTCATCGTGCTGAGTGACGCCACGGGGGAGCCGTCCCTCGTGTTCGCGCCTGCCGGCGGCCTCGCGATCGCGGCCGCCGGCGCACCCGCCGTCGGGCCGCCACCGGGCGGCCCGATCGCGGCCGCGACACCCGCGGGAACGCTCCACCCCGACCTCGTCGGCATCTGGCAACAGACGCGCGCCGCCGCCGGCGACTACCGGAGCCTGATCACGGGCTTCACCTTCAGCATGACCTCGGGCTTCTCCGCCCAACTCCGGCTCCGCCCAGACGGCACCTTCGACTACGCGTTCTACAGTTCCGGCGTCGCGACCGACTGCGCCTTCAGCAGCCACCTCGAGCAGGCCGTCGGCACCGCCGCCCTGGAGGCCGGCTCGCGCCTCGCGCTGCGCCCCGCCGCCCGCCGCATCAAGGTCAACCACTGCGCCCGCTCCGGCGTCATCGAGAGCGACCTCAGCCCCCTCGTGTTCGATGCCCGGATCGACGAGTCCTTCGACCTCTACGGGCACCGCTCCTGGACGCTGTCGCTGGACGGCGGCCCGGTGCCGCTGGCGCTCACGCTGCTCCATCGCCCGCCGACGGCGAACCCCCCGCAGCCGGCGCAGCCGTCCGACTTCGTGCTCGGGGTCGACCCCCCGTACCGCGAGGTCGTCGGGCTGTGGTCGTCGCACCCGAACTCGGACCTGGGCTTCTTCGACTCCGCCACCAACGCTTGGCACGTCCCGGAGTCGAACGGCGCGCAGCACCTGTGGGTCCGTTTCCTCGACGGCGGCGGCTACGAGTTGGCGCGAGCCTGGCCCAGCTACGGCTTCGAGGGGGTGTGCAAGAAGGACTACGTGTACTACGAGCGCGGCCGGGCGCAGTTCGTCGTCACCGAGAACGTCGGCGGCCAGAACGACCACTTCGTCGGCCACGCGCGCTTCGCGGCGCAGGACGCCCGGCTCGTCGTCAACGTACGCGAGTGCGATCAGGACGACGGTGCGACCCCCTACCAGCTCACACCGCAGGTTAGCTACTACCGCTGGATCTGGTTCGCGGCGTCCACCGGCGTCGGCCCCATCCCCGAGTCGCTGCAGCTGTCGTGCGACTGGCAGCTCAGCGAATGGCAGTTCATGGTGTGCAGCGGCTCGACCTACGTCCGCCGCCAGTGACGCCCAGACCACGGAGGTCGATGCCCATGAAGCACGCGCGAATCCTTGCTTGGCTCACGTTCCTGCTCGCCGGCGCGGCCCTCGCGCAGGCGCCCGTCTACGTCCCCACCGGGACCCTGACGGCGACGATCGGCGGCGACACGATCGTGTTCGCCACCCACGCCAACCTGGTGCCCGAGCCCGGCACCTCCATCGAGGACGCCGACGCGCGTGCGCTGGCCGAGCGGCTCACCGGCCGCGAGGTCAACACCGCCAGCTTCGTCGTCACCGATCCGCTGGTGGTGGGCGGCGTCACCGCGTTCCCGGCCACGCTGACGGTGAGCCTGCGGGCGATGGTGGCGCCGGACGACCGCAGCGAGCGACGCGAGCTGGTGCTGAGCTTCGGCCTCGACCCGGTGACGCTGGCCTGGGTGGGCGACCCGCGCCGCGTGGCGATCGAGTTCCATCCGGAGCGGTGGCGCGCCACCGCCCACTACCAGCTGCTGGAGCTCCACGCCTTCGAGCTCACGGTCGTGGAGGCCGTTGCGCCCCACGTCCTGCGCGTCGCCGGCCGGCTCATCGCGACCCTCGCGTGGCGCGAGGGGGCGTTCCAGGTGACCGTCGATCCGACGAACACGGTCGAGCTGACGCTGGACTTCGAGGCCGACCCCGTCGCGGGCGACGACGTGCTCGTGCCGCTGCTGGAGGACGCCGCCGCGGGCGGCTAGCGCGCCTAGAAGGGGAACAGCAGCGGCACCAGGGCGGCCGTGACCACCAGCACGAGCAGCTGCATCACCACGCCGACCCGCAGGAAGTCGCCGAACCGGTACTGCCCCACGCCCAGCACCAGGGTGTTGACCGGCGAGGCCACCGGCGTCGCGAACGCGGTCGAGGCCGCCAACGCCACGGTGAGCAGCATCGGGTAGGGCGAGACCCCCAGGGTGATCGCCGCCTGATAGGCGATGGGCGCGACGAGGACCGCGGTGGCGGTGTTCGAGATCACCTGGCTGGCGAGCGACGTCAGGAGGTACAGGCCGACCAGCAGGGCCAGCGGGCCGTACGGCCCGACGGTGGCGATCAGCCCGTCGACCACCAGCTGCATCCCACCGGTCACCTGGAGGGCGGTGGCCATCGGCAGGATGCCGGCGATCAACACCACGCTCTGCCAGCTCATCGAGCGGTAGGCCTCCTCCATCGACAGGCAGCCGCTGAGGATCATGGCGATCGCCGCCAGGCCCGCGGCCATCACGGTCGAGGTCCAGCCGAAGGTCATGACGACCAGCATGGTGAGCATGATGGCGATGGCGATCGGCGCCTTGCGGGCGGCGTCGCGCGACACGGCGGCATCCTCCGGCTCCGCCAGTACCACGGCGTCCGCCTGTTCGCGCCGCAGCACGCCGATGGCCGAGCGCGGTCCCTGCACCAGCAGGGTGTCGCCGAAGCGGATGCGCAGCTGCGCGAGGCCCTCGGTCACGGTCGCGCCGCCCCGCTGCACGGCGACCACCTGCACGCGGTAGCGCTCGCGGAAGTGCAGGTCGCCGAGCGTCTGGTCGAGCCAGCGGGAGCGCGGCGTCGGCAGCACCTCGATGACGCCCAGGTCGCGCGGCAGGACGTCGTCGTCGAAGCGGTCGAGCACCTCGACCTGCAGGCCCAGGACGCGTGCCATCTCGCGGACGTGGTCGGCGTGGCCCTGCACCAGCAGGCGGTCGCCGCGCTCGATCACGGTGTCGGCGTCGACGAGCTTGGAGCCGCCATTGGGGCGCCGCCCGCGGCCGCGACCGCGTTCACGGGCCAGGTCTGGCTCGGCGTCGACCGCCAGGACCTGCACGTGGTGGCGGTCGGGCCAGTGCAACGCCGCCAGCCTCTTCCCCTCGATCTCGCTGCCCGCCGGCAAGTGCAGCCGGAACAGCATGGCCGGCAGCCCGTAGCGGTCGGCCAGCTCGCTGAGGCTGACCTGCTCCTGGCGCGTGCCGGGATCGGCCGGCGCTCTGGCGGGGAGCCAGCGTCGTCCCACCAGCACCATGAAGGTGACGCCGACGGCCAGGATGGCGAGGCCGACCGGCGTGAAGTCGAAGAAGGCGAAGCCCGAGCGGCCATTGGCGATGAGGAGTTCGGCCACCACCACGTTGGGCGCCGTGCCGATCAGCGTGAGCATGCCGCCGAGCAGCGACGCGAACGCCAGCGGGATCAGCAGCTTCGAGGGGCTGATCTTCGCGCGCCAGGCGAGCGTCACGACGACCGGGAGCATCACCGCCACCGTCCCCGTCGAGCTGATGATCGCCGACAGCATGGCCGTGGGCAGCATGATCAGCAGGATCAGGCGACCCTCGCCGTCGCCGGCGACGCGGCCGAGCCACAGCCCCAGGCGCTGCGCCACCCCGGTGCGGAACATCCCGCCCGAGACCACGAACAGCGACGCGATCATGACGACCAGCGGGTCGCCGAAGCCGGCCACCGCCTGCCCCGGCGTGAGGACACCGGTCAGCACCAGCGCCGCCGCCGACATGAGGGCGACCAGGTCGAGGCGGATGCGATCGCTCACGAACAGCGCGATCGTGACGCCGAGGATGACGAAGACGGTCAGGGCATCCCAGTCCACGGGGACCAATCTACGCCTGCGACGAGGGCCGCCGGTCCCGGAACCGTGCGGCGCGCGGCGTCAGGCAGCCGGTTCACGCCGACCGGTCCTCGACGACCCGGCCCGCCTCCAGCCGCAGCACGCGCGTCGGCCCGTAGGCGGCCACCTCCTCGTCGCGGTGGGCGCCGACCACCACGGTTCCGCCGGCCGCCGCGTGGGCGCGCACCCAGGCCGCCAGCCGGTCGAGGCCGTCGCGGTCGAGGCTGGCGGCCGGCTCGTCCAGCAGCCACACGGGCGGCGTCGCCATGAGCGCCGCCGCCAGCGCCAGCCGCTGCCGTTCGCCGCCCGACAGGCGGGCGGCGCGCCGGGCGAGCAGCGGACCGAGGCCCATCCGCGCGATCGCGTCGCCCGCCGCCGCCTCGTCGACACCGCGGCTGGCGCGCGCCACCCCCAGCAGCTCGCCGACCCGCGCGCGCGGCGGAAAAGCCACCGCCTGCGGGACGTCGGCGCGGGCGCGCGCCGCCTCCGGCGAGCGCACCGGCGCGCCGGCGAGCCACAGCCGCCCGGCCGTGGGCGGCAGGCGGCCCGCCATCAGCGCCAACAGCGTGCTCTTGCCGGCGCCGTTGGCGCCGAGCAGCGCCAGCACCCCCGGTCCCACGCGCAGGTCCAGCGGCGCCAGGCGGCCCTCGGCGGCGGCGCCCTCGAGCACGATGACCGCCGACGGCGCCCCCGCGGCTCGCGGGTCGGGTGCGCCCCGGCTCACGACCACCCCCGCGCGGCGGCGAGGCCGGCGCCGGCCAGCAGCATGGCGGCGACGGCCGCCCCCCAGCCGGCGCGGTCCGCGCGCCCGACGCGCGCCGGCAGGCGCGGCGCCGGGTCGGCGAAGGCCGCCGCGCGCAGCCCCGGCACGCTCGCCTCGAGCCGCTGCCACAGCGCGATGCCGGGACCGAACGCCAGCAGCATCAGGTCGGGCTGGCGCGCGGCCCGCGCTGCGAACGCGGAGGTGGCGACGAAGGGGAGGTCGAGCACCCCGTCGCCGTCGAGGTCGAGCGGCGGCGCCCGGTCGAAGGCGTTGCCCCGCAGCACGAGCGCGGCGTCGTCGTCGGCGACCGCCAGGTCGGCCGCGTTGCCGCGGAAGTCGTGGCCCGTCAGGGTGACGGAGGTCGCGTCCGCGGCGCTGCCGGGCGGCGCCCGGTCGATCAGCACGCCGATCCCGTTGCCGCGCAGCTCGTTGCCGACCAGCGTGGCCCCGGCGGCGGCCACGAGCAGCAGACCGATCGTGTTGCCTGCCAGCTCGTTGTCGCGCAGCAGCGCGTCGCGCTCCTCCTGCAGGAGCAGCCCGAACGCCATGGGCCCGCGGTGCCCCGCCATCACGTTGTCCTCGACCCGCGCGTCACGGCCGTACATGACGGCGGAGCCGACGCCGCCGCCTGCCACCCGGTTGCCGCGCAGCGTCGGGCCCGCGGTGAACATCACGTGCAGGCCGTAGCGAACGTTGCCGAGCGCCTCGAGGCCCGCGACCAGGGCGCCGTCGGCGCGCTCGAGGTAGGCGCCGTCGAGGAAGCCCTCGACACGGCCGCCCTCGATCCAAAGGCCCGGCGACAGGTAGGCGGTGACGCCGGGCCCGCGGCCGTCACCGTGCAGGTCGAGGCCGGCGAGCCGCACGTCGGCGGCGCCCTCGACGTGGACCCCGGCCGTCACGCCGTGGGCGCGCAGGTCGGTCACGAGCGCGCCGTCGGCGCCGAAGAGCGCCACGGCGGCGTCCGGCGCGTACAGGTCCGCCGCGGGCCCGACGCCGGTCACCGTCAGCCCCTCGAGGCGCACCCCGGGCGCGGTCACGGTGAGGGCGGTGCCGGCGCCGCCGCCGTCGAGGACCGCGCCCACCTCGGCGCGCAGCCGGACGCCGGCGACGTCGAGCGTCCAGGGCCCCCGGTGCGTCCCGCGGGCCAGCACCACCTCGTCGCCGGGCGCCAGCGTCGGCCACGGGTCGTCGGGGCGCAGCACGTGGGTACGCGGCGGTTCCGGAACGGCCGCCGCCGTGGCGGGCGCGACGATGGCCGCGAACGCGACCGCAACGAGGGCCAGGCGCCGCACGGCGCCGCTCACCGCGACCGCCGTGCCAGCCACGCGCCGGCCAGCACGGTGAGCGCCCCGGCACCCAGCAGCGCCGCCGCCGCGGCCCAGAGCGCGGCCGCCTGACCCCACCAGCGCTCGAGCAGCAGCCCGGTGGGACCCACGAACACCGGCACCTCGAGCGTGCGCAGCAGGGCCAAGCGCGCGAGCTCAAGCGGGTGCGCCAGCACCAGGGCCGCCAGCCATGGTTCGTACGGCCGGTCGGCGAGGAGCACCGCCAGCGCCACCAGGGCGGGCTCGTAGGCCACCACGCCGACGCCCCACACCACCGCCCCCAGGGCCACCGCCTTGGCCGGCTCCAGCGTCACGGCCGCCGCCAGGCCGGCCAGGGCGCCGTAGGCCACGACGATCGCGCCCACCGCGGCGACCAGCGCCGCGGCGGCGGGGGCGGGCGCGCCCACGACCGCGGCGGCGGCGGCCCCCCCGGCGGCCAGGGGCAGCAGCAGGCCCGACGTGGCGCCGATGACCGCGCCGCGGAACGCGCCGGCCGGCCGCAGCGTCAGCGAGCCCCAGAACGCCCAGGTCGAGCGCCGCGCCAGCCGCGGCGCCGTCAGGGCGAGGATCGCCGGCGGAAGCAGCAGGGCGGCCACGCCGAACACCGACATGACCCCCACCTCCGGAGCCAGCGTCCGCCAGGACAGCGCCGTGAGCGGCAGCAGCGCGGCGACGGCCCAGGTCCACGGGTCGCGCGCTAGCTCACGCCGGTGCAGCGCGGCGAAGCTCAGCGGCCGCGGAACGCTCACAGCGCCGGCACCCACGGCCGCGCGACACCCAGCGCCAGCGTCTCGTCCCACGTCAGGACCGTGGGGTCGGCGAGCCGCTGGGCCTCGGCGAACGCCGCGGCCGCCGGCAGGTCGGCGAAGGCCGCCAGCCCGCCCCCCATGGGCGTGCGCAGCCGCGGGTGGTGGAGCACGACGGCCACGTCGGCCGGCCACCAGGTCGCATTCCCGCGCGTCGACGCAAGTCGATCGGCCAGCCAGGCGGCCACCACCGTGGGCACCGGCCCGACGTGGCCGTTCAGGTGGTCGGCCAGGCACTCGATGGCGTCGTAGACCAGCGTCCGACCCCCTTCGGTGCGCGCCTGGGCGGCGAAGCGACCGTCGACCACGGCCATGCCGCAAGCGGGGCAGCGGTCGTCGCCGAAGGCCAGCGGCCGCGGCTCGGGCCCCGAGCTCGGCTCGGGCTCCGAGCGCAGCTCGGGCTCGGCCACGACACGGCCGGCCGCGACGCCCAACCCCACGAGCGCGACGGTCCGGGCGAACCAGCGCAGCGCCGCGCGGCGGTCCAGCTCGGCAGCGGCCACCAGCCCCGCCTCAGCCCAGTTGGCGTTGCAGCAGGGGGACGAGGTTGGCGATCGGCAGCGGGGCCAGGTCGGCCAGCAGCGTGAGGTCGACGAAGCGCCGGCGGCCGAGCTGATCGTGACGGGCGACGACGAAGGCCACCGCGTCGGCGTGCCGCGCGAAGGCCCCGACGCGCGCCATCATCGACGCCGGCAGGCGCTCGGCCCACAGGAAGGTGGCGGTCGGACCGGACAGCAGCGCGTCGCGGCCGGGCGGGCCGTCCTGGTCGTAGGCGGCGAGGTACAGCGCGGCCCCCTCGCCGTCGACGACGCCGTGGGCGTAGGCCCATCCGAGCGCGCAGCCGATCGACTCGAAGTGGCGCGCCTCGCCCGCGAAGGCCCACTGGGCGTACGTGCGCTCGCGAAACCCGGCGCCCTGCGGCGCACCCGCGGGGGTCGCGAGCGTCATGTCGCAGAAGGCGCAGCGGCCCTCGGCCCAGGGGATCGGGTGGGCGGCCGGATGGCCGACGCCGGCCCCGGGCGGGGGCGGCGTCGCGCCGGACGCGGGGGCCATGCCCATGGCGGCGCCGGCGCCGTGCTGGTGACCGTGCTGGTGGCCGGGCTGGTGGCCGGGCTGCATCTGCGCCAGGGCGGCGCCCCCGGCGGGCAGCAGGGCGGCGCCGACGGCGGCGAGCCCCAGCTGGCGGAGCGCGCGGCGGCGCTCGGGATCGACGGGGCGCGGGGTGCGCGAACGGGTGGGTGGCATGGCGGCCTCGAGGGGGGTGCTGGCGACGCCGCGGGCGACGTCGCACTCCGCCGCCGGCGGCGAAGCCGGCACGGGCGGGATCGGGGAGACGGGGGCGGGCGCGCGTCAGGCGGGGGGCAGCGAGCGCGCAGAGGCCCTCGGCCGCACCGGCGGGTCGCGCCCCAGGCGCGTGCGGCCCGCGCGTGGGCGCGGCGCCGGCGCCGCGCGCCGCCACGAACGGCGCGCCGGTGCGATCGCGGGACGAGGCAACGGCGGCAGGATCACCGCCGGTGCCCCCAGGCCCCCGACCTCGACGAGCGCGTGGACGTGATCGGGCGTGCCGGCCGGGTGGACGTGGCCCACCTCAGGCAGGGCCGCCGCCAACGCCACCGCGGCGGTCGCCTGCAGCAGCAGGGCCACCAGGGCGGCACGGCCGCCGCAGCGCAGCGCTCGTGTCAGGCGGGCGCGCATCGAGCGCAGCGTACGCCGGGCGCGGCGCGCGGGGGTGTGTCGCGCCGCGCCATGTCCCTGGAGCGCCGCCGCCCGACTCAGGCTTCCGCCGGCGCCTCGCGCGCGCCCTGCACCCCGTGGCGCGCTGCCGCCGCGAGGACGGCCACGCCCACGACGAGCGCCGCGGCCGCCGCCACGAACAGCGCGCGGTTGCCGAACGCGTCCATCGACGCGCCGACCAGGCCCGGCGCCACGATGGCCGCGCCGGAGCCGAACAGGTAGTAGAGGCCGGTGAAGAACCCGACGCGGTCGCGGCCGCCCTGGTTTGCCACGAGCGGGTAGGCGGGCACCAGCACGAACGCCCAGCCTGCGCCGGCCAGCGTCATGCAGGCGGCCAGGACCGCGGCGGGCGGCAGCGCGGCGACCAGCAGCAGCGCGGCCGCCAGCAGCAGCGCGGCGGCCAGCAGCAGCGCCCCGCCGCGCATGACCCGCAGCTCGCCGACCCGCCGGGCTGCGAATCCCGCCGGCAGCGCCAGGACGACGAACGCGGCGCTGGCCGCGCCGAGCAGCCGGCCGGCCTGGCCGCCGCTGAGGCCGAGCGTCTCGGTGGCGACCACGCTGAATTGCGCCTCCACCGCCGCGAACCCGAAGAAGCAACAGAACAGCCCCGCCAGCAGCAACGCGGGGCCGCGGTGGCCGGGATGGGCGAGGCCGCGCAGGTCGCGCAGCAGCCCGCCCAGGACGGGGGCGTCGTCCTGCACGGCGCCGTGCTCCACGTAGGGCGGGTGCGGCTGCGCGCTCGCCAGCACCACCGCCAGCGCCACGAGCGCCAGCGCGGCGGCGCCGGCGAACGGGAGCCAGCGGGCGACGTCGAAGGCGGGCGCGATCCACACCAGCGCGATGACGCCGCCGACGGCCGACATCAGCGTGATGATGCCGTTGCCGGCGGCGCGCTCGGGCGGCGCGACGTGGTCCGGCAGCAGCGCCACCAGCGGCGCGCGGTACAGCGTGATCGACAGCAGGAACACGACGTCGAGCGCCAGCAGCGTCCACAGCGCCGTGGCGGCCCACGGCAGGCCGGCGAAGGTCAGCGCCGCCAGCGGCACGCCCGCGAGCAGGAACGGCAGCCGCCGGCCCCAGCGGCCGTCGACGCGGTCGGACCACGCGCCCACCAGCGGGATCAACAGGAGGGCGACCACGTTGTCGAGGCCCATGATCGCGCCGCGCAGCGCGCGGCTCTCGACGAAGTCGCCGAGCAGCAGCGGCATGAACACGTTGTAGGTGCCCCAGATCGCGGCCAGCGCCAGGCCCCCCGCGCCGATGCCGATCAGCCGGGCGACGGGGAGCGCGCGGGGCGGGGCCACGGCCCCAGGTTACCGCTGCGGGTCCCAGCGCACCGGCAGCGCCTGGAGCGCCCGGAAGCCGGGCAGGAAGCGGTAGCGCAGGGCCTCGCGCGGCACCGACAGGCGCAGCCTCGGCAGGCGCGTCAGCAGCGCGCG
>Ga0114946_10000226_pt1 | contig 35472 bp, 31 predicted proteins | sample WalLakDeSediment_FD_88676 | JGI IMG/M metagenome (GOLD analysis project Ga0114946, IMG submission 88676) | Lake sediment microbial communities from Walker lake, Nevada to study Microbial Dark Matter (Phase II) - Walker Lake 11/02/13 Deep Sediment | ecosystem: Environmental > Aquatic >... | reverse complement strand
GTTTGGCCGATGGTCACTTGGCCGTCGGCTCCGAGAACGCTCACACCGTTCCGGGTAAGCCCGATAACGGTAGTTGAGCGAATACCTTCTCCATTTGCGGAATTCTGTTGCTGCATACTATCAGTCCAATCGTTTGCGAAGTCGTGAAACCGGAATATCCATCGATTCGCGATACTTGGCTACCGTTCTTCTGGCGATGGCGAAGCCCCGTTCCTGAAGAATATCGGTCAGCGCTTGATCGCTATAGGGTTTCTTGCTGTTCTCTTTTTCTATGATCTCTTTCAGAATGGCCATGACTTCCTTGTTCGAAATCTCTTCTCCGGTATTGGTGGCGATACCTTCACTGAAGTAATAGCGCAATTCGTAGACTCCCCATTCCGTTTGCACGTACTTCCCGTTCACGACGCGAGATATCGTGGAAATATCCATTTCTATGTCATCGGCGATATCCTTATACACCAACGGACGCAGATGACCTTTCCCCAGCTCGAACCACTCTCGCTGCCTCATCACTATGCTCCACATCACATTGTACATGGTCTGCCGCCGCTGCTGAATTGACTGGATGAACCATTTCGCGGATTCCATTTTCTGTCTGAGAAAACTGCGAGCCTCGGTTGACATACGCTTTTTTTCATACTGCAAAAGCTGTTTGTATGATTTATTCAGACGCAAGGGCGGAATGCCGCGGTCGTTGAGCGTGATGGTGAACTCGCTTTCTTCCCGCGTTACGAGGAAGTCCGGGATAACGTGATTCAACGTTTCGACAGCATCGCCCTCGCCGGGTTTGGGATTCAGTGTTCGTATCAAATCGAACGCCTTCTTCAGCATGGCTTCGTCTATGCGCAATTCATGCATGATCTTGTCGAAATGCTTTTTCACGAACAAATCATAGGCGTCACGAAGAATACGAATAGCGATAATACGTGCCGTACTCGTATTGGGCAACATGTCGAGTTGTACGAGCAAACACTCGCGTAGATTTCTCGATGCGATTCCCGGTGGATCCAGGCGTTGCAACGAACGCAGTAACCGTTCGGCATCTGCTAATGTGAAAATGAAACCGTGTTCGGACTGTATCTGCTGCACCAGTTCATCGAGATCGGCTCGGAGGTATCCATCGTCGTCGAGATTCCAGACAATGATATCAGCCAGTAACCGCTCCTCTTCGCTGAGATTCAACATGAGTGTCTGATCCAACAAACGCTCGCGCATTGTCACGACAGCGGGTGCGGGAAATTCGTACCCGTCCTCGCTGTCGAAGTAGTTGGTGCTTGTGTGCCCCTCGTTGTTCTCGAAGAATTCATCCCATGTGTACTCCTCATCCGGGTTGTCGCGAATTTCTTTCTCTATAAAGTCTTCCTCGTTTCCTCCATTCTCGAGTACGTATTCGTCATCCTTGTCAACTGTCGTCCCATCCTCCCGCTCCTGATCAGGTATGTCTTCCAATTCATCATCGACCTCGACGCCTTCTTCGAGCAATGGATTCAACTCGAGTTCATCCTTGATTTTCTGCTCGAGCTGAAGAAGCGGAAGTTGTAGAATTTGAAGGTATTGGACTTGCGCAGGCGATAGACGTTGCTGCAAAGTCTGGCGTTGAGTGAGATTCAGCATCGTCAGGTATTTCCTCCAACATCGAGGAGATTATTACTTCTTTGTTTCAATTCAAGGAAACCGGCTTCTCCGAGAGCGCGTATGAGCGGCTGGCTCAGAAAGTCGACAAGCGGAATTCCCTGCGAATCACCTTCATCGAAAGCTGGATCACACTCGCTGAATCGTTCGAACCGGAGGTGGTCGCGATGTTTCCCCTTGATTCTGATGGGAAACAGGTGGCAGGACAAGGGTTTCGGCCAAGGGAAATCACCCCGCTGCCAAGCCTGCTGAATAGAGCATAATGCTATTCCCTGATCGTACACGACAAACACACATGCACGATCATCGTAGCATCTGATTGTCATCGAAGCATTCTCGTACGCACAGAGGCCATCAAGCTCGACAAGTCGCCTATGCTGCACCGGAAGTACATGCTTGACCAGGTCGAAAGCACGCTCGAGCATGGGTAGCTCGGAGGCCGACACCGGTGGCCCGGCACCTCCGGGAAAGGTGCAACATGCGCCTTTGCAGGCCTGCAAATTGCACGCGAACCGGGTTGTGAATATCTTTTCGTCAATGCGCATGAAATATGGCACGATTTTTATTCATCAAAACAAAAGTATCAAAAACTTCACTGGTGTGCAATATTGTTTTTTTCGGAGACTATGTGTAGGACTGCTTTTCGTATTGCACGCGACCTCGTCTCTCTCTATTTTGCGTACGTAGGGAATGGATGTTTGGAATACAGATGATCAATGACCCGTACGATTACTTGCGTATCTCCATGTTGCCCGGTATCGGTTCGAATCGCGGAAGAACACTACTGCGTGAATTTGGTGATTTCTCATCCCTGCTGAACGCTGAATTGCACGAACTCATAAGCATAAACGGCATTCACAGACAACTCGCCGGAACAGTGCTCGAGGGCTTGGCAAAGGAACGAACATGCGGCGAAATAGAGCGTCTCGTGGACAAGAATCGGTCCTTGTGCTTGAAACATAGCTACACATACCTCTGTTACGACGACACTTCCTATCCGTTGGCACTCAAAGGCATCTATGATCCACCGCTGTACCTGTTCGTCTGGGGCGAACTGTGTGATTCCGATCAGAAGGCTGCAGCTATTGTCGGAACACGCCATCCGAGCGAGTACGGGCGTCAGGTTGCGGATATGTTCTCGTCGACGTTGGCCAGAGACGGTATCACCGTGGTAAGCGGTATGGCACTGGGCATAGATTCCGTCGCGCACAGATCAGCCTTGCAAAGCGGTGGACGTAGCATCGCAGTGCTGGGCAGTGGGTTGCGACGTCTGTATCCACATTCGAACCGCGAGCTTGCTCATGCCTTGTCCGAACACGGTTGCGTCCTTTCCGAACTTCCTCTTGAAGCGGCACCCGATGCAGTGAATTTCCCAAGACGCAATAGAATCATCAGCGGCCTCTCTCGCTGCCTCCTTGTGGTGGAAAGTGCCGCGCGAGGTGGCGCAATGATCACAGCGCAAATCGCATTGGATCAAGGTAAGGATGTGTATGCAATTCCCGGCAGCATTTTCAATAAGAAATCGGACGGATGTCATGATTTGCTTCGTCGCAGCATGGCAAAAGCTGTGACATGCGTTGATGATATTTATTCGGAGACGCTTGCTCTCCGTTCGAACAACACGCGACCACCCGTACCGCTGCAACTGTCATTGGTCGAAGAAAGCATCGTCCACTGTCTCGGATGCGATCCGATGCACATCGACGATATCGCAATCACGACCGGATTGTCTCTTCCATCCTTACTTGTGGATCTGTTGCAACTGGAATTCAAAGGCGCGGTACGGCAACTCCCAGGCAAACACTTCGTTCGTGGACCCGGAATGCATTAACTTGCATCAAACAAGAAGACGAGTATCACCGTCACGATTGGATTTTCTCACATGTCAAAAATTTCGACGATTATTATAGTCATCAGTGTGGCCTCATTGCTGCTCATCCTCGCCGTATGGCTGTGGCCGGCAGGCGGTGAAGATATTCCCACCTATCACGTCAAGCGTTCGGATTTCGAAATCTATGTCATCGAAAGCGGGTCGGTGCGAGCAAAAAATTCCTTCACCTTGACTTCTCCCCGTTTCTTCACCGGTGGAAATTTGCAAATCGTCTCGCTTGCACCGGAGGGGACAATTGCAGAAGTCGGTCAGGAACTCGTGCGCTTCGACCCGAGCAATGCACTCAAGCGCTTACAGGACAAACAGAACGAACTTAAAGCTGCCTTGGCCGACTTGGATAAACTCCGTGCACAACAATCCGCCGACGAGAGCCAGGCGACGACTGAATACGAAACCGCGAAGCTCAATTTTCAGCTCGCCACGTTGCAACGGGAAAAAATGCAATTCGAACCCGAGGCGAGACGCCGTGAAGCAGATATTGAATTCGAGCGGGCGAAACTGTCCTTCGAACAGTCGAAACTCAATCTGGAAAACAAAAGCATAATCAGAACTTCCGAACTGGGCAACTTACGCCTGCGAATCAATCAAATCCGCTCCGACATTGCTGTCCTGGAAAGAGAGATGGAACAGCTCACGATCAAGGCACCGATCAGTGGTTTGATTGTTTACGAAAACAACTGGTCAACAGGTCGTAAAGTCGCTGTGGGAGACCAACCTTGGTCCGGGATGGCGTTGATTTCATTGCCCGACCTCTCGGCCATGCAGACAGAAGTAAGTGTCAACGAGATGGACATCGCGAAAGTTGAAATGGATCAGCGGGTGCTGGTCATTCCGGATGCCTTCCCGGATAAAACATTCAATGGTACAATTACTTCCGTCTCGCAAATCGGTCGCGAAAAAGGTCAAGGCTCCAATGTCAGAGTGTTCGATATCATCATCGACCTCGATGAAACAGACGAAGTGCTCAAACCTGGTATTACCACGACGAACAAGATCATCGTCGACAAGATTCCGAATGTGCTGTTCGTTCCAATCATCAGCGTCCTCGAAGAAGAAGGAACGACCTTCGTATTCGTCGGGGATAAGCGCTCGTTCGAGAAACGAAGAGTGGAACTGGGACGCCGCAACGACAATTTCGTCATCGTCGAACAAGGATTGCGGGAAGGCGAACGTGTGGCATTGCGATATCCGGATAACGATTATGAGACTTCGGCCTCCGACAATGCCGCACCGATGCTCTCAACCACGGGAGACCGAGGAGGTATGCTACCATGATTGAAATTTTCGCGAAATACCGCGAATCACTCGCCATGGCCTTGCAGAGCATTGTGTTGCACAAGACGCGATCTCTGCTGACCATGCTTGGTATTGTGTTCGGCGTTGGCGCTGTGATAGCTATGCTCTCCATTGGTGAAGGCGCAAGACAGGAATCCCTGGAGCAAATCGAGGTGCTCGGCGTGCGCAACATCATCATTCGTTCACAAGACCCTCCTGACTCCGGTGCCGACGACCAAGCCACGGCGACGCAACCACTTGGAATCACTCTTAAGGACGCCAATGCAATTCGTGATGTCTGCGCTTTCGCATCACGTATAGCTGTGAATTGGGAAATACAGGCCGATGCCAGAACCTACGACGGAAAAGCCCGTATCACACTCATCGGTACGACACCGGATCATGCCGGAATATTCAACGTCCGTCTGTCGGATGGCTCATTCCTGTCACCGCATCATCTCGAAAGCGCAGCGAACGTCTGCATCATAGGCAGTGACGTGAAACAAGCTCTGTTCGGTTTTCAGGATCCATTGAATCGTCTCGTGAAATTGCAGGATCAGTGGTTTACCGTCATCGGAGTGATGCAACGTAAAAAACTGGCCGCCGGCACTGGTATAGAACTTCCCTCGGCGAACAACGCTGTTATCATTCCTCTCACTACTGCCATGGCGAAATTCCCGAGAGAAGAAGTCGCAACTGCGCAACGGACAGGCAGGCGCTTCCGCTTCCGATCTTCAAGTGCCGCCACCTACATCGACAGAAATACCATTGACCAAATAGCGGTTCAAATCGATGAGCAAACCTCCATTATCGAAGCCGCCGCAGTCGTCAAGCGGCTGTTGATGCAACGGCATAATGACCGCGAAGATTTCACGGTTACTATTCCTGAACAGTTGATAGAACAGCAACAGAAAACCCAGGGGATTTTCAATATCGTGATGGGCGCGATCGCCGGCATATCGCTGCTGGTAGGTGGTATCGGAATCATGAACATCATGCTCGCGAGCGTACTTGAACGAACCCGCGAAATCGGGGTTCGGCGGGCTATCGGTGCTACGCGGGCCATGATCGTAACGCAGTTCCTTGCCGAAGCCGCGATGATTTCCCTGTTCGGTGGTGGCATCGGCATCATACTCGGCTGGGCGTTGACGGAAGCCATTACCGCGTACGCCGAATGGAGAACCATCATCAGTGCATGGTCCATACTTCTCGCTTTTTCCGTCGCTGTCGCAACGGGCATTATATTCGGCTTTTATCCGGCACGCCGTGCCGCAGACATGAATGTGATTGAAGCACTCCGCTATGAATAACATCCGCTATTTCCTTTTTTTCCTTGCGCTGGCTACGTCTCTCGTTTGGCCGGCTGCCAGTGCGACCGGACAATTGACGCTGACACTCGAAGACGCACTTCGAATGGCATTCGACCAGAGTTTTTCAGCTCGAGCCGCTCGCGAGCAACTCCGGGCTTCGGAGGCTTCCGCCGAAGCTGCACGCAGGTCCTTGTATTCCACCGTGGATATCGGTTTCGATGCGCCCTCATTTAGTCACACATTGCTTCCGCAGTTCAATCCAGTCACCCGTCGTACCGAGTTTTTTCCTCTCGAACGGCTACAATGGTCAAGCCGAATTGACATTTCGCAGCCGTTGATATGGACGAACAGTACATTGACCGTCTCGGGTTTGCTGTACCGTCAAGACCAGAAAGACGATAGCCCGGGAGGCGCCTTTTACCGGGATTACTACACCGATTTGGCTATACAGCTCCGTCAGCCCCTGTTCGTACCGAATTCACAGAAAAACGCTCTCCGCAGAGCGAGGATAGACTACGAAGAAGCGCTCGCGGATTACGTCCGATCCACTCTCGAACTTCGCTATACGGTAACCGAGCGCTTCTATCAGTTGTACGCCGCACAGCAACGTGCTGAAATACAGCAGAATCGAGTCGAGCAGGAAGCGGAGTCTTATACGACCGGCAAAAGAAAATTCAACGCCGGGTTGATCGCCGAGGTCGAGGCTATGCAATTCGAAGTCGACCTCGCCGCTGCACGCAACGATATGCTGTCCGCGAGGAATACTCTGGAAGCACAAGCCAACAGCTTCAAACAATTACTCGGTTTGTCATTGTCCGACAGTCTTCAATTGCTTCTCAGCGATACTACGATTGCACTAATCCATGTTGATGTCGACGAAGCCATTGAACGATCCAGAAAAGTGCGAGTAGAGCTTCAACGAGCGAGGAACAACATCGAACGCAACGAACTCGCCCTCGACGAAATACGTGGAAGTCGTCAGCCACGAGGCGACTTGTTTCTGAGTTACGGCCTGAATAAAAACGACGAACAATTTCAAACCTTGTACAATGAACTTCGGGATACTCGACGCGCCACGCTCTCCATCAGCATACCAGTATTCGATTGGGGCAAGCACTCCAGCGACGTTGAAGCTGCTCGCGCACGCCTGCGTAATGCGGAGTTGCAAGCAGCAGATCTCGAAATCACGATAGAGCGGGAAATCCGGGAACTCGTGGCACGCATTACTTCCGCAGCGCGACGCGCGGATGTATTGCTTCAATCTCGCGTCCTCGCCGATATCGCGAACGATATCAGTACGAAACGTTACGAGGTCGGAACAGTCGGATCGCTCGAACTCGCACAAGCCCGCTCGCGGCTGCTGCAGTCCAGGCTTTCCGCTCTCGAAGCCATTATCGATTACAATATCGCCATCGCGGATCTCGCACGACGAACGGCATACGATTATAGGCAAGGACGCGAGCTTGACACAGCACGTTGAGAACAGCGAATCGCCTACAGCTACCGGGCGAATCCATTTGTTGCAGCTCTCGATTTCACTGCTTGCAGTTGCGCGACCCAGGAAGCAAGGAAGTTGCATGCATACGCGTATCTATTGATGCATCCCGCGTGCTTATGACTTTGTCTGAATTTGCTAGCAAACTCGTTGTCACTTCTCCATGCGGCTATGACCTCACTGGGCTACGTGCATACAGGTGGCAGTGCAATTACGGCGACAGACCTTGCTTTTCCCCGTATGCCTGCATAACTTCCTCTTTGTTATCGTGCTCGTCGTCACGTTTATTTGAAGTAGTATTTACTCCATGAAAGAGTTCGGAGCCCATCTAAAACGCGCACGTGAAGCCGCCGGGCTGAGTCTGGAGGATCTCCATGTACGCACTCGCATCAGCCGCAAAAACCTACGTTTGCTGGATACCGGTGATTTTCCTTCAATTCCGCAAACCTACGTGCGTGCATTCATTCGCGAGTACGCCCGCGTCGTGGGTTTGGACGAAGATGACACACTCGCAATGTACAATGACCTTGCCGAACGCGAGCGTGGCATTCCCCGCCCACCGAAATCAATTGATAGCTCGAATCTCCTCCCCCATATCGACGACACCATCGAATATGTTTCGCCGCTCGAAGTCTCCTCATCGCCGATAGAATACGATGGTAAGCCTGAAATCATTGACGAGGAATTCGTACCGTCCGTGAAAAAATCAAAGTATGTTCGTGATGACGATGCATCACCCATAGACATACGTACTTCCTCCGTCTCATCCGAATCGGCTCCCGACGAAGAACACCCCGAGTCTCCCCGGAAAACGGAAAGCGCTTCACCTGGCACTGCACCCCGGAAAGAGGGAAAAGCAGCCACTCCCCCACCTCCCGAAAAAATTTCGCCACCGGAAAAAAGTTCCGTCCTTCCACCGTCGCGAGATCCGCAGACAGCATCGTCCAAGCCACCCGAACAACCCCGCTCCGGAGATACCGGCTCTGTCGGCAAAGGCGATAGACCCGCTCAGCCTGACAACAGCGGCGATGCCCGAAAACACGACGCCGACGCAAGCGGTCGGGAACAGCAGCGCCGCCCGAGCGTCTACGACATGAAACCCCCGATCGGAGAACAGCGACAGCGACCGAGTGACGATCCGGAGAGAAAACGCATGCTTGGAATGGGTCTGGTTATCGTCATGATGCTCGCTGTCGGAATATACGGTTTGGTGTATTTTACCAGCACTCATGGCGATGATGTCGGCACCGTGGATTCAACAGCCATCAGGGCTGCCCTGGAAGCGCAACACTTCATCGATACGACACAATTCGATGTCATCGAAACGGATATGATTCCCGTGGATACCAGCACGCAGCTCAGCAGAACAATACCCGAACCAGTGTCGGCAAAACCCAAAGTGTTCGCTCGCGACGACAGCCTGGTCCTGGAAGCCTTCACCAGCGCACCGGTGTGGTTCTCGGTGAAAATGGATACTCTCCGCACCGAACGAGGGTCGCTCTCCACAAACGAGCATCGCGTGTGGAAGGCTCGCGATTATTTCGTCATCACTCTTGGCGATGCGGGTGCCATCACCTTCTTTCTCAACGGAAAGGAAATAGGAACGCTCGGTGAAGAGGGTTCCGTCGTGAAGAATGTCGTTCTCAGTCGATCCCAAATCAGAGGAGAGTGAGATCATAATGTCGCTTTCGAGTCGGGTGCGTGCAAGACACGAGGAACTCTCCGCCGCAATACTCCATCACGATTACAGATACTATGTGTTAACCGACCCCGAGATCGGGGATGCCGAGTATGATGCACTGATGCGGGAATTGTGCGAACTCGAAGCACGTCACCCGGAATTGCGCACTCCCGATTCGCCGACACAGCGCGTGGGAGGGACTATCACGCGCGACTTCCCCTCCGTCGTTCACGACACACCGATGCTGAGTCTCGCGAACACGTATTCTGAACAGGAAGTGCGGGATTTCCATCGACGTGTTTCGGACGCACTCGGCATTGACGACGCGGAGTATCACGTGGAATTGAAACTCGACGGCGTCGCGCTCAGCGCTCTCTACATCGATGGTGTGTTCAATCGGGCGGCAACCCGCGGCGACGGGATACAAGGCGACGACGTGAGTGCGAACGCTCGTACCATACGCATGCTGCCGCTCCGCTTGCGCGGCGATGCTCCTGCTCGAATCGAAATTCGAGGAGAAGTCGTGATGTATATCGACGACTTTCGCGAATTGAACGAAGAACGTGAGCGACTCGGCGAAAAGTTGTTCGCGAATCCCAGAAATTCAGCCGCGGGCACGTTGAAGCTGCAAGACTCTTCCATAGTCGCGCAACGCAATCTGCGTTTGTTTGCGTATGCGCTGGTCGGCAACGTCGATGAAGTGGGTTCACAGTCGGAAGCAATCGAGTGGCTGAGAACACACGGCGTTCCAGTCACATCAAGACATGCAGTCTGCACCAGCATCGATGAGGTCATGGAACGCTGCCGCGCATGGGAAAAAGAAAGGGACACGCTACCATTCGAGATAGACGGAGTAGTTATTAAGGTCAATCGCCTCGACCTGCAAGCACGTCTGGGTGCTATCGCGAAAAGTCCGCGATGGGCAATCGCTTATAAATTCGCCGCGAAGCAGACAAGTACGACCTTGCTGGACATCAGCTTCCAAGTCGGCCGTATGGGTACTATCGCACCGGTTGCCGAACTTGCCCCTGTGCAACTCGCCGGGTCTACCATCAGCAGAGCAACACTGCATAACGAGGACTTTATCCGCGACTTGGATCTGCGACGTGGCGACATAGTTGTAATCGAAAAAGGCGGCGACGTAATACCGAAAATTGTTCGCGTCCATCACCATGCACCGGACAGCGAAGCATTTCATTTCATCAAGCAGTGTCCCGCCTGTCACGGCCCTATCATTCGACCGGAGGGCCAGGCAGCGTGGTTTTGCGAAAACCCGGAATGCCCAGCGCAAGTGCGGGGCCGCATTCAGCACTTCGCCTCTCGCGATGCTATGGACATCGAAGGACTGGGAGAGGCCGTAGTCGATGTGCTCGTGTCTCAGGGCTTTGTTCGGTCCGTGGCGGATATCTACGATCTCGAATCTGCACGTGAACAACTCGAGCAACTCGCGCGCTTCGGAAAAAAAAGTATAGCGAATCTTCTCGCTGGAATAGAGCAGAGCAAATCCAAACCGTTCGAACGTTTACTACACGCGCTCGGGATTCGTTTCGTCGGTCTGGGTGTTGCAAAACTCCTCTCTGCCCGTTTCCCGTCCTTCGAAGCACTGGCGAGAGCTTCACATGACGAACTCTGCGAAATTGATGGCATCGGACCACGCATCGCCAACAGCGTAGTAACATTTTTCGAGAAGGACGAAACACAGGAAATCATTCAACGTCTGGTGGCTGCCGGAGTGCGATGCGACAATGTCGAACATTCTTCTTCGGCGTTACCCTTCTTCGATGGAAAAACCTTTGTTCTCACCGGCACGTTGAGCAAGCTCACCCGTGACGAAGCACGCTCCATCATCGAGCGCTATGGAGGAAAAGTCACTGGAAGCGTCACGAAGCGAACCGACATGCTCGTCGCGGGTGCGGCGGCTGGGTCCAAGCTTCAGAAGGCCAGAGATCTCGGCATAACGGTTTTTGAGGAAGAAGAATTCCTTTCACAACTCCCAGACTCAACAGTAACAACGTAGGTTCCAGTATGAAATTCACCGTCGAAAAAGAACATGGTCTCGCCATATTTCACCTTCATGAAACAAGGCTCGATACCACCATCGCCTCCGAAGCCAAGGCCGAGTTACTCATACTTTGCCAGAGCAACATCGATGTATTGATCATCAATCTGTCCGAAATCACCTTCTGCGACAGCAGTGGTTTGAGCGCGATTCTCCTCGCAGATCGCCAACTCCGTGAACGCGATGGAGGGATAATCGTCGTTGACGGCAATGGCAAAGTCCGCTCTCTTTTCGAAATCGCGAAACTTACCGACGTCATCCCTCTCGTCTCATCTGTAGACGAAGCACGCGACCTATTAATAGAAGATTAACGCATCGTGTACTAGCACACTCATGCACCGACGAACATGTCGCGCTTCATGAGCAAGGACAAAACGAATGGGTTTCACGACTTTCGATGGAGTGATCATCGTCCTCTATCTCATCGGTATCGCCATGTTCGGGATGATGATGGGTGGACGGCAGGCATCCGTGAAGGATTATTTCATCAGCGAGAAAACCATCCCGTGGTGGGCGGTCTGTATCACGATCGTCGCTACCGAGACGAGCGCGCTGACCTTCCTTTCCCTGCCGGGCATAGCCTGGGCGGGATCGATGGTGTTCTTGCAGTTGGCCCTCGGATACATTCTCGGTCGGATATTCGTCGCGGTTGTATTGATTCCGAGATACTTCGAAGGTGAATCGTATACTGCCTACACCATTCTCGAAAAGTATTTCGGTTCAGCGATACGTCGTACTGCAAGCATTACCTTCATGCTTACGCGACTGTTCGCGGACGGAGTGCGTCTCTACACCACCGCGATTCCTCTTGCACTGTTGTTCCAACGCTTCGAGATACTCCCCGAACTCAGTGCTACATCCATGTACGTGCTTTCCATCGCTCTGCTCACAACATTGACGCTCGTGTACGTTTTCGTCGGAGGGATACGTGCAGTGATCTGGACCGATGTGTTGCAGTGGACAGTGTATGTTTTCGGTGCTGTCGTTTCCATCGTCGTACTTCTCAAGCTCATTCCACTCTCCGTTCCGGAGTTGTTTTCTACGCTTTTAGCATCCGGAAAGCTGCAAGTGGTCGACGCCTTTCCCGAAGGCACGTGGAGTGCATTGCTTACGGAACCTTATTCACTGCTTGGAGGTGTAGTAGGCGGAATGGTTCTTTCGATAGCATCTCACGGCACGGATCAGATAATTGTTCAGCGCGTCCTGGCTGCCGGACATCCGAAGCCAGCAAAGAAAGCGATGATTCTCAGTGGTGGTGTTGTATTCGTTCAGTTCGCACTGTTTCTCTTCGTCGGCGCGTTGCTGTGGAAATTCGATCCATCACCAACTCTGACAGCCAACGAGGTGTTCGCATCGTTCATCCTGAATTATTTGCCTACGGGCTTGAGTGGCTTGATCGTTGCGGGAGTGCTCGCCGCAGCCATGTCCACACTGTCGAGTTCCATCAGTGCATTGGGGTCTTCGACGATGCTGGATATTATTCTGCCGTTACGAAGGACCGCCCTCTCGCCGGATCGTGCCTTGAAATGGTCGCGCAAGATTTCCATCGTCTGGGCCTGCTTGCTTCTCTTGGTAGCAACATTGTTCATAGGCACTCCGCAGGCAGTTGTAGAGCTGGCTTTGAGTATAGCATCGTTCACCTACGGAGGCCTGTTGGGGTTGTTCGTTCTTGGAATATTCGCGCGCCATATCTCCACCAGAGCGGTGTTAAGTGGTTTCGCGATAGGAATAATTGGTAACGGTCTGATTATCCTGTATACTCCACTTGCATGGATTTGGTACACTCTTTCGGGAGTATTGCTTACGATCGCGACAGCTCGGATCGTCTCGATACTACTTCCCGCTAAAGCTCCGGAGTCGAAGCGATGAGTGTGACGGATTGGAGTATTCTCCTTGCCTACTTCATTGCCGTAATAGGCATTGGAATTTACTATGCACGGCGAGCGGGCAGAAATACGGAAGAATATTTCCTCAGCGGACGCAAGCTGCCATGGTGGCTGGCCGGTTTATCTATGGTGGCGACCACCTTCGCCGCCGATACTCCTCTCGCGGTGACGGAACTGGTCGCGACGAGAGGTATTGCCGGCAACTGGTTGTGGTGGAACATGGCGATAGGCGGCATGATGACGGTGTTATTCTATGCCCGGAACTGGCGTCGCGCTGGTATAATGACGGATCTGGAATTCATTGAAATTCGTTACAGCGGAAAACCCGCAGCGTTTCTTCGAGCTTTCAGATCCGTGTATCTGGGATTATTCATGAACGCCATTATCATGGGTTGGGTCAATGTCGCCATGGGGAGCATTCTGCACGTCATGTTCGGCATTCCAATGACGCAGGTATTCTACTTTATCGCGGCGGCAATGCTGTTCACGGCTCTTTATTCATCCCTGTCGGGACTCTGGGGTGTAGCCGTCGCCGATGTGATACAATTCGTCATCGCCATGGCGGGATGCATAGTTCTGGCAATATTGGTGCTCAACTCGTCGGAAATCGGTGGCGTGGCCGGGCTCACGTCTGCGCTCCCCGCTGACAGCTTGCGCTTGCTGCCTGTTATCGGGGGTATAGAAGACGGAGTGTCGGGGGTGCTCGCACTGTCCGGAGGGGCATTCCTCGCGTACATCGGCGTACAGTGGTGGGCTTCCTGGTACCCGGGTGCGGAACCCGGTGGAGGAGGCTACGTCGCACAACGCATGATGAGTACACGCAGCGAACGACATGCAGTACTGTCCGTTCTGCTGTTTCAGTTAGCACACTATTGTCTGCGTCCTTGGCCGTGGATTCTCGTGGGATTGGCCACACTTGTTCTGTATCCGGAACTCGGTGAAGCGGATAAGAAACTCGGATACGTCTACGCAATGAAGGATTTTCTCCCTTCCGGACTCAAAGGTTTGCTGGTTGCGACGTTTTTTGCCGCGTATATGTCCACCATCGCCACGCATTTGAACTGGGGAAGCTCCTATCTCGTGCACGATCTCTTTCGTCGATTCAGCAGCAGGCAACGCGATGAGCGATACTACGTTAGGATGTCGCGCATCATCACCATGGTGTTAATGCTGACCTCGCTGATGCTCACGCTTGTCATTGATTCCATTTCCGGGGCATGGCAATTCATCATCGAATGCGGAGCGGGGCTTGGACTGGTTCTGTTGCTGCGTTGGTACTGGTGGCGAGTCAACGCGTGGAGCGAAATCGTGGCAACGATAACACCTGTCGTGACATACGCGTGTCTGACGCTATACAATGCTTCGATGCCATCAGCCTCTCAAATTCTCTTCCCTTGGTCGATGTTTCTCATTGTCGGAGCAACAACGGCTGCGTGGCTCACCGCCACATATATCACAGCCCCGACGGACATCGCTACACTCGATGCTTTTTTCACGCGTGTCAGACCAGGCGGAGCATGGAAACCGATAGCTTCGAGACATCCGGATGTGCACGTCGAATTCGTGGCAGCACCACGAATACTTGGCTGGCTACTTGGAGTTTTGTTTATTTACTCAGTGTTGTTCTTCATAGGAGCCCTGCTGTTCGGATCAGTCCTCGAACAGTGGCTCTGGAGTTCATGCGCCGTCCTTTCGGCATTTGGGCTTTACGTTGTGTTGCGGAGAATCGAGGAAAGAAGCGATCATGATGTCCATATTCGAACGTAGCGCCACGCGCTTAAAGCGTTTGAGTCGCATTGAATGCGTAGTATGCGATCTGGACGGAACCTTGCTCCGCTCCGATAATTCCATCGGGGAACAGACTATCAGCTCCGTCTCGTCGGCCATCGAAAGCGGTATACGTGTTGTCCTGGCATCCGGACGCACTGACGGATTTACGCGCGCCTACGCGAAACTCATCGGAAGCGATGCGCCGATCGTTTCGCTCAATGGTGCTCTCGTTCTTGACAGTGACGGCAATACGCTGCATGCCTCCATCCTTCCCGCATCTTTGCGCGTACTTGTCGAGAAACTTCGTCGTGATGGAATGTCCGCCCGCTTTTCCGTGTTTACTGAATCAGGCATATTCCTTGATGCGGACGAATCGCACTTGCCGCGGTATTTGCGTGGTACCAGTTACGAGATTCATCATCTCACGTCAGTAAACGCTATTTTCGACCAGGCCGTACTATTGCTTTTCTCCGGTTCATACATCGACATTCAGAAGTGTTCAGTCGCTATTTCGAGACGCTATCTCGGTCGACTGCAGCGCATCATGTATCAAAGCAATGTTGGTGGCGACCATTACTACCTCGAAGTCAGAAACGGAGGCGTTTCCAAAGCAACAGGACTACGAACCGTGTTGCAGCATCTCGGTATTGCTCGAACTGCCACAGCATCCATTGGTGATTACACGAATGACATTGAAATGTGTAAATTCACTGGTGTATCGGCAGCCATGCGAAATGCCGTCGAAGAACTCAAGGCCGTCACGGATGTTGTGACGCTCCGTTCGAACCAGAACGATGGAGTCGCCGAATTTCTTGAGCTGATTCTGGCTCGGAAAGCAAGTCGCTCTCAAGGAACACCATAATGCATGCAGGCGGATGATGGCAACACAGTCCAATTCAGATCGCGACAATATTGAACGGATAACTGCGTTCATGCAAACAAGCATGACGATGAAAGTGCTTCTGGGAACAACGCTCGTCGTCGTCATCGCATTGTTATATCCCGGAGGCATTGAGTACCAATACGAGTATCGCGAAGGGGATATCTGGATCGACGAAGATCTCATCGCTCCTTTCGCCTTCTCCATTTATCGAGACAGCAAAATAGTCGAGGAAGAACTTCGCAGAGCGATGGAAAGCACTCCGTTAAGTTTCGACCGCGTCCAGGGTGTAAATCCAGTAGTCATGGATTCGATACTTCGTATTCTCGATTACATAGAATCAGTTGGAAGAAAGGAATTGGAAGCGCTGCCCAGAAGAAACCGTGATGCACTGTTGGCGAAACTCGCCGATAGTCTCTCCCGACATTCGGGCAGAAAAGAAACCTTCACCTACATCATGAGCACGGCACAGTGGCGGCGTTGGCTCAACCTTCTTGGCACACGAATCAACGAAGCTTCGATGCAACGAGCCAAACAGGAAATCCGCACTGCTCTGCAGCGTATCTACGAGAGGGGATTGCTCGATCGCACGAAGGAGTCCTTTCAGCAGGAAGTCCTCGCAGTACGCATTGATACTACAACGGAAATTCGAACCCCGGTAAAAGAGTTTTTCGATCGACATGATGTCGAGAGACAGAGCAGGCAACGCCTTGACGCTGCATTTCCAGATGACTCGGTGTTCGTCGATCTTCTCCAAGCAATCATCGTCAATACTGCATGGCCTAACATTATCTACAACCATGCGCAAACGCAATTCGCAATTCAATCCGCAATGAACAATGTTCATCGCACCGAGGGCATTGTCAAGGAAAATGAACGAATCATCAGCCGGCATGAGCTTGTAACCCCGGAAATCAAAAGAAAGCTCGATTCGTACATGAGGATAAAATCCGAACGTACCGGCGATGTCAATCAGGTGCTTCAGTTTCTCGGGAAGGTAGGCCATACCATAGCGATTTTGTTTCTTCCAGTCATTTACATGTCGCTGTTCAGACAGCGCATCATGCAGAACAATTCGCGCCTGCTGCTCATTGCTACAATCATTCTGCTCATCGCGTTTCTGGCATATTTGACCTTCACACTTCCCGTCAGCGGACCCGTGCAATACCTTATCGTCGTCCCTACCGCCGCGATGTTGTTGACGGTGATTTTCGACTCACGAGTCGCATTCTACGTCACGGTCTCGATAAGTTTCCTCGTTGGAGCATTGCGGGGCAACGAATACTCCATCATACTTGCATCGATTCTCGCCGGCTCTCTCGCGATATACACGGTTCGGGATATCAAGAACAGAACACAGATTTTTCGGTCGTTGGCGTTCATTTTTCTCGGATACGGTTTCGCGATAACGATCAATGGTCTACAGCGCGCACTTTCGATCTCCGATGTCGCCGTTCAGCTCGGGTATGCTCTTACAAACTCCATCCTCTCGCCAGTCTTCACATTCGGCCTGCTGATTTTTTTCGAGAAGGTGTTCCGCATCACGACGGATCTCACACTGCTCGAACTCTCCGATTTCAATCATCCCCTTCTCCGCGATCTGTCCGCTCGCGCACCCGGCACGTTTCACCACAGTATTGTTATGGGAACACTCGCCGAAGCTGCTGCAACCTCTATCGGTGCGAACGCGACATTGGCACGCGTCGGAGCATACTACCATGATATCGGGAAAATGATGGAACCGGAATATTTTGTCGAGAATCAGGTCGCGAATCGGAATATCCATGACGAACTCAAGCCACGAAAAAGCGCCGAACATATCATCAACCATGTCATCCGAGGCATAGAGATCGCGCGAGAGCACAATCTCCCGGACAGAGTCATCGACTTCATTCCTGCGCATCACGGAACCACGTTGGTCAGTTATTTTTACGAGAAGCAGAAAGCGCTCAACGACGACAAAGTCAACCGAGATGAGTTCCGATACCTCGGTCCGAAACCCGCATCGAAAGAGACAGCCATCGTCATGCTCGCCGACACCATCGAAGCAGCTACGCGCGCCATCGAGGAACCGACCACGGAGAAAATCCGCGACTTGATAGAGCACATCGTCGCCCAACGTCTCTCGGATGGAGAACTGGAAAACTGCAATCTTACCTTCCGCGAGTTGAACATTGTCAAGCAGAGCTTCCTGAATATTTTAACCGGCATTCATCATAATCGCATTAAATATCCCAGCGAGGAGGACGCCCAGGCTGCTAAGAAAATCGCGGAGCGCACATCCAAACTTCTCAACCTCCCCTCCACGACTGATGCACTGCAGCAGCGATTGAAAAAATTGGATTCATTCTGACCCCATGGCTTCCTTCCCTCAGGCCGTATCGGCATTCGCAACCTATCTCAATCTGGAGCGCGGTTTCTCCAGTCATTCCATCGATGCCTACATTCGCGATGTTACTCGTTGCACGGAATGGATGCAAACGGAACGAAGTGTGACTTCACCGGAATTCGTAACGACGCAGCATCTTTCGGAATTCCTCGGCAACCTGCGCACTCTTGGATTACGGGCATCTTCGCTTGCACGCACAATCTCTGCCATACGCCATTTCCATCTATTTCTTCTCAACGAGGGGATGTGCGAATCGAATCCGGCAACGCATATTGATAATCCCGCTGTCGCGAGACATCTGCCTACAGTTCTGACGCAGGACGAGATGCAGCGCGTACTGGAACAGCCCGACACATCCTCCCCGCTCGGAATTCGGGATCGAGCGATACTGGAAACATTGTACGCAACAGGAATGCGTGTTTCCGAATTGATCACACTCGACACTCGACAACTGTTTCTCGACGACGCGCTCGTACGAATCATTGGTAAAGGAAATAAGGAACGTATTATCCCGATAGGACGTATCGCCATTCTTTGGCTGCGGCGCTACCTCGTCGAAGCCCGATCTCGTCTCGTGAAGCATTCGAATACAAACACAAGCGTCTTTCTCAACCATCGCGGCTCGCCGCTATCGCGAATGAGCATATTGAATTTCGTGAAAAAATACTCCGCTATGGCCGGAATCATTCACGACGTCCATCCGCATACCTTCAGGCATTCCTTCGCCACCCATCTTCTTGAAGGCGGTGCCGATCTGCGCTCGGTACAGGAAATGCTCGGACATTCCGACATTTCGACGACGCAGGTGTATACACACCTTGATCGCGAATATCTCAAGGAAGTCCACACAACATTCCATCCACGCGCATAGGCGCATAACCGCAGGCCCACGTGTTCATTTCATTCGAAGGTATCGACTTTTCCGGTAAATCCACACAGATTTCCCGTATCGTTCAGTGGCTTCGTGCCGATGACCACAAGGTCGTGCTCGTAAGAGAACCAGGAGGAACGGAGATATCGGAACGGATACGTTCCATTCTGCTCGATACGCGTTACGCAGCAATGCACCCGATTACCGAATTGTTCCTCTTCTCCGCAGCCCGTGCACAGCTCGTCGGCGACATCATACGTCCTGCTCTCGCCGAAGGAGCGTATGTGATCGCGGATCGCTTCCTCGATTCGACAACCGTGTACCAAGGCTATGGTCGCGGTTTGGATGTGGAGCAAATTCTTTCCGTGCATGAAATCGCCACGCAGGGAATACAACCGGATCTCACCATTGTTCTCGATGTGGATGTGGAAGAAAGCATGGCGAGGAGAGAAGCGAACCACGTGACCGCCGATAGAATGGAAACGGCGGACAAGGCCTTTTTCGAACGAGTCCGTGCCGGGTATTACGATTTGACCGAGCGTTTTTCGTATCGTTTTCGTATTGTGGATGCAATGCGTCCAATAGATGATATCACCAAGATAATCATCCATCTCATCAATACGCACAGGAAGGATACAGCGTGAACCGTATCAAAGCATTTTCCACAATAAAGCGTATACTCGTCTACGGTATCGTTGTCGTCGCTGCAGTGGGTCTGCTGGCAAGCAGCAACACCGATGTACAACGTTTGATGCGTGGTCAGGATTTGCTCAGTACTGTGTTCAGACATCTGCTCACTGAATACATAGATGATATTCCACCGGACGAGTTGCTGCGGGCTGCCATCAAGGGCATGTTTTCCGTGGTTGATCCATACGCTGAGTTCATCGAAGAACGGGGAAGCACTGAACTGGATATACTCAGCCGCGGAGTATACGGTGGTATAGGGATCAAAGTACTGACCTACAAAGGAAAACATTTCGTCAGTTACATCTACGATTCGGTTCGCTCGAATTCGGTACTGCGCATAGGCGACGAAATCGTCGCAGTCGATTCCGTTGTCGTCGCTGACGGTCGTACAAAAGATCTGCGCGAGTTGTTACGCGGAACCCCGGGAAGTACTGTGCAACTGTCCATTCGCCGCCCCGGCATTGACGAGAGCATACAACTGACTGTGCTTCGTCGCGAGATCGAGGTGCCACCAGTCACATACTCCGCTCTTCTCGATGACGATATCGCATACATCAAAATCGCGCGTTTTACGCGGTCCGCTGCGGATAGTGTTCGGACGCATTTTAACGCGCTATCACGTGATCGCGCTCCCGCCGGGATAATTCTCGATTTACGCAATAATCCGGGCGGTCTGCTTGAGAGCGCAGTGTCCGTTCTTGGACAACTCCTGCCCGTGGAAACGCATGTCGTAACCATGAAAGCACGCGAAGGACGCATTCTCAGGGAATACCGCACCCCTGCAAGTCCATTTGCCGAGCATCTGCCTCTGGTTGTCCTGGTGAACAGGCGTAGCGCAAGTGCCAGTGAAATCGTTGCGGGAGCGATACAAGACCTCGATCGCGGTGTCATTCTCGGGGATAGAACATTCGGCAAAGGTCTTGTCCAAACAGTGATGCGAATGAACTACCGGACTGCTCTGAAACTCACCACTTCGAGATACTACCTCCCGTCAGGCAGGTGTATTCAACGATTCACCTACCGCGAAGGAAAAGCCGAGGTGGACAGTAGCAACGCGATATTCAACACTCTCCATCTCACCAGACAAGTCCGCGAGTCGGTGGGCATCATGCCTGACAGACTGATGACGGAAGACTCACTCTCGACCTTCCTTCGTTGCCTGATGGCGAATCACGCGATATTCCGTTTCGCCTCGGATCCCGACAACCTCTCTGGAGACGGTGAACCGCCGATGATCGATAAACGAATGCAGCACTCCTTCGCTAATTGGATTGAAAAAGATCAACAATGTGTTGAAGGAGAATTACGCACACATTACAACACGCTCTTGGAAAAGGCAGCGGAATACTCCCTCGACAAGCGTGCAATGAGTAAGTTGCGCTCCCTGGAACAAGATATGCGTCTGAATCCAGCACAGGAAGTACAGCGACATTGGGAATGGATTAAACGCGAACTTGAACTTGAGTTCGCGCTTCAGCACTTCGGAGAACGAGAGCGCCTACGCGCAGCCATACCGTACGACGAACAGTTGCAAACCGCACTGGATATTATTCACGACGAACACCGCTACCAGGCGACACTTGAGAGCGGTCCCTCGTATTGAATGTCAATCCGGAATCGGAAACCCTTGCTGCGTTAACAGATTGGTATCAAAATAAAACCGGTGCATACGTGTCGTATACACCGGTGCTTCTTTCATTGTTTTTGTATCATACGAGGGTGAACATCATCCCCGAGCAGCTCGAAATCTGCTGTCGATTCGTTCCCAATGCAGTCCCTCCAAGAAGTTGTCAACGTAGGTCGCGCGAGCTGGACCATCTTTATGGTAATATGCGTGTTCGAACACATCACATGCGATGAGCGGTATCCCTCCCCAGATTGCACCGTACTGATGCTCGTCTACGAGTACGTTCAAGAGCCTTCCGCTATACAAGCGATCCCAGACCAACAGTCCCCAACCGCTGAGCTTGGCTGAGAGAGCTGTCGCCTTGAAGTCCGCTTTCCACGCGTCGATAGAAGTGAAGTTCTCTTCTATCGCTTTTCGAATTGCCGGGCCGCGTTCGATATTTCCGTCGCCGCCAAGGTTGTCCCAGTAAATGTCGTGCAATAGTGCACCTGAGTGATTCCACGTCAGCCTGCGTTTCAATTCCCCTATTTCACTGAAATTCCCGTTCGCCGCACTTCTGTCAGCCGTCTCGAGACGCTGCTCGATAGTGTTCAGCGCAAGCACATACCCTTGGTGATGCTTGTTGAAATGCCAGTCCGAGCTTTCAGGAGAAATGACATCCTTTAGCAAGCTTTTCGCTTCTTCGTCGGAGTAAGGACGGGGGGTGAATTTCCATTGGTACGCCATAATGTATCTTCCATTGTTTCGATTCACATGAGTGAGTTATTCAATACGCGTGCTGATAGAGCACATTGCATCGAACACTGCATTTGCAGGAAAAGTTCATTTACTGTACAATAAAAGCAGCTTGGAAAAATATTCCATGGCGATGAGGGAAAAACTTCCCGATACGTCAGACGCCAAAAGACGATCCGCAACCGCAGGTACGGGCTGCCTTGGGGTTGTTGAACACGAAACCGCGGCCTTCGAGACCGTCGGAATAGTCGAGTTCCGTCCCCTCCAAGTAAAACAAGCTCTTGGCATCAATAATCAATTTCACTCCATTGATCTCGACAACTTCATCGTTGTCGCGTATTTCCCCGTCGAAACCTAACGAATACGAAAGCCCGGAACAACCTCCTCCCTTCACTCCGATGCGAAGACCGAAATGTTCGGGGATGGCATTCTCGTCACGAATGTTGCGAACTTCTCGCGCCGCCTTATCCGTCACAGTGATTTCGACTGCGTTTTCCGTCATGTGTTCAGACATATATAATTCCTCGTACGCTCTAGATTTGTTGTAAGTGGATTTGCTGTATGCAAGATTTCAAGTAATCACTCAGGAGTTTTCCGTCGATGCCGGAGTGCTACTCGTCTCGATTTCACCTGCGCCTTTGAGCGTGTAACGATCATGGAGCAGTTGCCACGTATTCGTCGATCGCTGAATGAGCAGACCACGTTGAAGCATGCTCTCAATAACCGCATCAGCGATCTCGTCGGCTTTTCGAGTTCCGATATCTTTGCCTTCGGTGATCCTGAAGTAGTCTCTTACGCCATATTGAAAATCTCGATAGAAAACATTACTCAAGTGAAAAATCGGATAGCCATGTTCCTTCATGAAATCCAGCAGTTCTGTTTCTCTGTCGATAATGTGATCCATTCTCTCACCTTGCGGTAATTGTTTCATTGCTTCATGCAAAACATCTTCAGCGCCAATGCAGTTCCAGCAATACGCTGCGTGATTCTCAACGTACGACGCGCACTGGAGAACAACAAACATGTTGACAATGCGCATTCTGCATTCCGGCGCACCGCATTCCGGCGCACCGATAAACACGATTGCTTACGACGGCCCATTTCTGTACTTTTCTATTCTGAACTGTTTGCATGAACATGCTGAATCTATCCATACTTATATCAGGCCAAGGGTCCAATTTTACTGCGATTCACTCAGCCATTGTCAGAGGCGAACTGAACGCACACATCGGGTTGCTCGTGGCCAGTCGGCCCGACGCCGGAGGAATTCGATATGCGGAAACCCATCGCATCCCGGTGGCCAGCATAGCGCATGTGGCAGCAGAGGCCACCACCGACACCCTGCTTGGGCTATTTGAAACACATGATATCGATACAATCGCTCTGGCGGGCTATGTGAAACGAATCCCTCCCGAAGTCGTACATCATTTTCACCAACGCATGTTCAATATTCATCCGGCACTGCTCCCTTCATTCGGTGGACAAGGCATGTATGGACGACGCGTCCACGAGGCAGTTCTCGCCTCGGGAGTCAAAGTTTCCGGTGCTACGGTACACATCGTGGACGAGGAGTACGACCGTGGTCCCATAGTGCTTCAGGAGACCGTCCCCGTGCTGTTCGAAGATTCTGTCGAGACGTTGGCGGCGAGAGTGCTTGACGTCGAACATCGCATCTATCCTCATGCACTGCAGCTTTTCTCTCGGGGTAAATTACGAATACAAGGTCAGCGAGTACAGATTCTATGAGCGACGAAACACCTACGATAGCACAGGCATTGCTCAGTGTCTATGATAAAAGCGGAATCGTGGATTTTGCGCGGAAACTCGAGCAGCACGGTGTGCGTATCCTTTCCACTGGTGGTACTGCACAATTCCTGCGTGAAAACGGCATTGACGTCACTCTTGTTCAAGACGTGACAGGATTCCCTGAAATGCTCGACGGACGCGTGAAAACGCTGCATCCGGCTGTTCACGCCGGCATACTCGCACGCCGGGACCGCGACGACCATGGACGACAACTCGAGGAGCACGGTATCCCAAGCATTGATCTCGTCGCAATCAATCTCTACCCATTCGAGAAGACGGCGGAATCCGGTGCCCGCTTCGATGACTGTATCGAACAGATCGATATCGGCGGTCCGGCAATGCTCCGGTCTGCGGCGAAAAACCATGCGGCTGTCACCGTGGTTTCGGATCCGTCCGACTACGATGCTGTCATCCGTGAAATCACGAGTACCGGAGGCACATCGCCGAAGCTTCGTCTCGCTTTAGCCGCCAAGGCCTTTTCCCTTACAGCCCGGTATGACATCGCAATCGGCAATTACCTCTCGCAAGCCGAGTCCGGAAGTGAAACGCTTCCCGCACGCCTCCTGATTTCATATCCGCTCGAGCTATCCCTGCGCTATGGCGAAAATCCGCATCAACCCGCAGCACTGTATGGGTCGTTTCTTCGCAGTTTCGAAAAACTTCACGGAAAAGAACTCAGTTACAACAACATCGCCGATATCGATGCGGCCACCGCGTTAATAGACGAATTCGACTCGCCGGCAGCAGCAATAATCAAACACACGAATCCCTGCGGATGCGCTACCGCCGACAGCGTATTGGATGCCTACAAACTGGCACTTTCCACGGACCAGGTATCATCTTTCGGTGGCATTGTTGTCGTGAATCGGGAAATAGACATTCGCTTGGCGCAACTCCTTAACGAGATGTTCTTTGAAGTCATCATCGCTCCGGGCTTCGCTGACGATGCCTATGGAATTCTTCAGCGAAAACGTGACCGACGCCTCATTCGTCGAAGCGGTGGACAGCCATCGCGCAAGGGAAGAATAACATCGGTGAAAAATGCGTATCTTTATCAGTTTGACGACAGCGAGCCGTTCGATGAATCATCATGGCGAGTCGTCACACATCGTACACCGAACGACGGAGAAATGCAGGCACTGCGCTTCGCATGGCGTGTTGTACGTCACGTGAAATCCAATGCCATCGTGTATGCAGATGCGAAACAAACTCTCGGAATCGGAGCGGGACAGATGTCACGCGTGGATGCCGCAAGCATCGCCGTGATGAAGGCAGCGAACGCAGGGCTGGCGCTCCAGAACTCGGTCATGGCTTCGGATGCGTTTTTCCCTTTCGCTGACGGCATGCTCGAAGCCGTCCGCGCCGGCTCCCGGGCGATTATTCAACCTGGAGGTTCCGTGCGCGATGAAGAGGTTATCGCTGCAGCCGATGAACATGATATCGCGATGATTTTTACCGGTACTCGTCATTTCAAGCATTGAGAACGACTTTTATCTATGGGCCTATTCAGTCTTTTCGCGAATGATATCGCCATCGATCTCGGCACAGCCAATACGTTGATCTGGGTCAAAGGCAAGGGTGTTGTGCTCAGTGAACCATCGATCGTGGCATTCGATAAGAACACAAAGAAAATCATCGCCATCGGCAATGATGCCCGGGAAATGCAGGGAAAAACCCACCGCGAATTACAGGTTGTGCGACCCATGCGCGATGGAGTAATAGCGGATTTCGAAATTGCCGAGGGGATGTTGCGTGCTTTCATCAAGAAAAGCATGAATAGCTGGATACCCAGCAGACGCATTGTTATTTCCGTTCCAAGCGGCATCACCGAGGTTGAAAAACGTGCGGTTCGGGACAGTGCGGAACATGCCGGAGCAAAGGAAGTTCATCTCGTGGCTGAACCCATGGCGGCAGCGATAGGAATCGGCCTGAGCGTCGATGCCCCCGTTGGCGACATGATAATCGATATCGGCGGCGGAACCACGGAAATAGCCGTCATTGCGCTCTCAGGTATCGTACAAGAAGAATCCATCCGTATCGCAGGCGACGAACTCAACAGCGCCATAATTCAGCATTTCAAGAAGGGCCACAATCTCCTGATCGGTGAACGAACAGCCGAAATCATTAAATGCGAAGTCGGCTCGGCAATGCCATTGAAGCAGGAACTTGTCGTCCGTGTCAAGGGTCGCGATCTCATCGGCGGACTCCCGACGACCGTCGAAGCATCCTCCATCGAAATACGCGAAGCACTCGAAGAATCCATCAACGCCATTGTCGAAGCGGTGAAGGTTACATTGGAGAGAACACCACCTGAACTTGCAGCGGACATTCTTGATCGAGGCATCATGCTCACCGGCGGCGGCGCGCTACTGAAAGGGCTCGACGCTCGGATCAGAAAGGAAACCAATCTGCCGGTTCATGTCGCCGAAGACCCATTGACAGCAGTAGTCCGCGGTACTGGTGCCATCATGGAAAACCTGCATCATTACGGAAAAGTCATTCTCAAAGGCAAAAAGTACTGAAGTCTAAGATTGAGGGGTTACGAAACCTGGTCTTCGTGAGTACAATTCCACTGCAGTACATCAGCACTTGACGAGGCGTACGACGTGCAACTATTGTTCGAATTCATACGCGCCTTTCGCGATTACATTGTGTTCACCGTGCTCGCCTCGGTGTGCATTGTCGTGATACTCAATAGCAACGAGCCGCCCGTCCGATTATTGCGATCCGCGACAGTGTTCACCTTCGCCACTCTCCAATCTTCTTCGACCCGCATCTCGAACCTGTTCTCCCCTCGTGCTGATGAGAGCATCTTGCGGGATATCAATGTCGAATTACTCGAAGAAGTGATGCAACTTCGACGTCTGCAACAGGAGAACCTCGAATTGCGCAGAAAAATCGGATTTCGAGAGCGAAGCAGTTATCCGCTTATTCCCGCCGAAATCATCGGAAAAAACCTCGCGCTCGGTCAGAACATGCTTACACTCGATGTCGGTGTGGACGACGGTGTGCGCGTCAACATGCCCATCATAAATCAGGAGGGATTGGTCGGAAAAGTCGTGGCCACAAGCGCCCGGTACAGCATAGGTATGATAGCAATTCATCGGGATTTCAGAGCTACGGCAAAGATTAAACGATCCCGAATCGACGGGTTCATTACTTGGAAAACCGGCCAGGAACTGAGATTACAGAACGTGGATAAAACCGCGGATGTACTGCCGGGTGACACCATCGTAACATCGGAATACAGTAACATTTTCCCATCTGAAGTGCTCATTGGTACTGTCAGAAGTATCGGTCCGGACGAAGGAGGACTGTTCAGCTTGATCATCGTCCAACCCTTCGTCGACTTTTCATCCTTGGAACGTGTGTTCATCGTGCAGTATGTCACTGATCCTGAACGGGAGAGCATTGAAGATTCGATGTATTCGCCATTTCAGGAGATGAAGCAGTGAATACGAAGCTTCTCACGCATCTACGCTATGCCGGGATAATGCTCGCGCTTGTCGTCCTGCAAATCACTGTCGCCGAACTCATCTCCATCGCAACCGTGCAACCGAATTTTCCGCTTCTCGCTTGCGTGTACATCGCGCTACATCGCAACCGTGTCGCTGCCATGCTGCACGGCTTCCCCGCCGGCTTTCTTATCGATCTGTACACAGGGGAAGTTGTCGGGATTTCCTCGTTGAGCCTTCTCGCGGCTGCATTCGTCGCAGGTTTTTTCCGGGACGAGGAACATCCTGAACTGCTGCTGCGCGGGCCGAGAGCAGTGTTGATAACAACACTCGCCGCATTGGTGTTTCACCTGCTCTATGTTTTTACCTATTTCCGAACGCTTGAATTTGATATCATTGACGTAGGACTGAAATACGTTCTCGGAGCAGCGCTGTACACCGGTATTCTGAGTTCGTTGCCAGTCCTGATCCTGGCGCGAAGCGACAAACGCTTGCGTGTATGAAGGAAGAAGCAGTATGGAAACACTCACATCCGCAAATCGACGACGCAGCCATATTCTTGGGGCAATCATACTCGTGTTCTTTGGAGCACTTGTGTTTCGCCTCACGGAACTCCAATTCGTGCAATACGACACATTTCGTTCTCAAGCCGAGAGAAATTCCATTCGTCGCATATCCAAAGATCCACTTCGCGGTCTTATCTTCGATCGCGACGGGAATCTTATCGTCAACAATAATCCCGGTTACACGCTCACGATAACACCCTTCGAGTTTCAATGGCATACACTGCCCCTGCTCGTGCGCTTGTTCGGTGTCGATTCCAACCTCGTCCGTTTCCGTATATCGCAAGCAGGGATGCATTCTTTCAACGCTGTGAAAATAGCTCGCGATCTAACGTTCTCGCAACTCAGTTTGCTGGAGGAATATCATACACTATTACCGGGCGTCAATTATGTGATCGAAAGCAGGCGAGTATACGACATGAAACCTCGACTCTCGCATTTGCTGGGGTATACGAAGGAAATTTCGCCCAGATTGCTGAAGCAACTCGGAGAGTATTACCAACCGGGGGATGTTGTTGGTTTCAACGGACTTGAGGCCTATTACGAGAAAACACTTCGCGGTGAGAAGGGGTACGGGTATCACACCGTCAACGCACTCGGTCGTGTCGTCGCGAGCTTCGAGCACGGTCGTTCCGACATCCCGGCCAAGGAGGGCAGCGATTTGCTGCTTACTATCAACATGGATCTGCAGGACTTTGGTGAAAGACTGATGCGGGGTAAACGCGGTGCTATAGTAGCGATCGACCCTCGAAACGGTGAAATACTGGCCTTCGTAAGCGCTCCGGACTACGAGCTGAGCGAATTGAGTGGACGAATATCGAGCGAACACTGGAATTCGCTGATAAACAACCCATCCATGCCGATGTACAATCGTTGCTCCATGGCGGCGTATCCTCCCGGTTCAACATTCAAGATGCTCGTGGCCGTCGCGGCATTGCAGGAAGGCTTGCTCCAGCCTGACAGCAGAATTCACTGCCCGGGTTCGTACACACTGGCTGGAAGAGAATTCCGATGTCACGGAGCACATGGCAATATCAATGTCGTCACAGCATTGGAATATTCGTGCAATGTGTTTTTCTACAAACTCATTTTCAAGCTCGGTTTCGACAACCTCAAAAAGTACGGTGAGATGTTTCACTTCGGTCGCGTCACCGGAATGGATATCAGCAATGAAAGTCACGGCACACTGCCCACCGAGGAGTATTACAACAAGCGTTACGGATCGCGCTGGAATATCGGATACCTTGTCAATCTCGGAATCGGCCAGGGAGAAGTGAACACCACACCTCTGCAAATGGCGGCATTCACTGCAGCACTCGCCAATGGAGGAACGTACTACGTGCCTCATGCTGTCAGAAACATTCGCGACCGATACTCTGAACAAGTCATCGATGTGCCGATCTCGGGAAAGCGATTGGGCATTTCAAAGGAAGCGCTCGCGCCTGTACAACTAGGCATGCTTCGCTCTGTGCAAGGCTCCGGAACCGGTTACGCGGCAAGAGTCGGGGGGGCTCGTGTTGCCGGAAAAACCGGAACCGCGCAGAATCCGCCCAATCCCGACCATGCATGGTTCGTGGGCTATGCACCATACGAAAACCCTGAAATCGCGATCGCGGTTATTGTTGAGAACGGTGGTTTCGGCGGAACCGTTGCTGCACCAATAGCAGGCGCGATGATCAGGCGCCACCTGTTCGGACCCGCACCGCTGCTGCCCACTGCTCAGGAAGAAGAAGTGGAGGCCGATCAGTTCGAAACGGAGCTTCAGACAACAGTGATTCTTCCGGACTGATGATCGGATCAAGCACACGTACACTTTCGCGCAGTGTTGATTTTCCCGCTCTGGTGATTATCTACACGCTCATACTTATCGGCTTGTTGTCAGTTTATAGCGCGACACACAATGCGGCACTGATAATCAAATTTCAAAAGCAGGTCTTCTGGGTAATACTCGCCACGTTCTCGCTCATTCTGGTGATGCTTGCACCACCGAGGTTCTTTCATTACAGCGCGTATCCACTACATGCGCTTTCGGTGTTGCTGCTTATTCTGGTTCTGTTTTTCGGTCGCACTATCGCAGGCAATGCGGGGTGGTTCGGAATAGGAGGTTTCGGTATACAACCATCGGAGTTCGCGAAAATCACCACCATTCTGGCATTAGCGCGATTTCTTTCGGATAGCACTACAAGTCTTCAAACGTTCACGGATTTGTCCAAGGCCATCGCCATCGTCTTGGTACCGTGGCTCCTGACAATCATTCAACCCGATTTCGGGACAGGCCTTGTGTTCTGGGCGATTTTTCTCGCCATGGTGTTCTGGGCGGGTGCCGAACTGCTTCTACTGATCACTCTTGTCTCTCCAATCATAGTGATCGCGCTTTCCATTGCGGGATTGTGGTACTTCCTCGCAGCCGCGTTTCTCGTTTCTATTCTGTTCTACGTCCTCAAGCGAAATATCGGTGTGGCACTGATGTTTCTCGCGATCAATCTTACTTTGGGATTCGGAGTGCAATACATGTACGAGCACTTACCGGATTATCAAAAAGCACGCATCGCCGTGTTTTTCGATCCGGAGGAAGCACCGCTCACAGCCGGCTACAACGTCATTCAATCGAAGGTTGCTATCGGATCAGGAGGTGTCACCGGCAAGGGGTATCTGCAAGGCTCACAGACACAGCTCCGCTTCGTCCCTGAACAGTGGACAGACTTCATCTTCTGCGTTCCCGCCGAGGAATTCGGTTTTATCGGTGCGGTATTCATTTTGCTTTTGTATGCTCTTCTCTTTCTGCGCGGCTTGTATATCGCACGAGCACTTGAATTCCGATTTTCAAGCTTGTTGATAATCGGGATAGTCGCATTGCTGCTGTTCCATGTGGTGGTCAACACAGGAATGACTGTCGGTCTGATCCCGGTAGTAGGAATACCACTTCCTTTCATGAGTTACGGGGGATCCTTTTTCATCGCCTGCATGCTCGGCATGGGCATTTGGGTGCATACGTGGATGAACCGTACTAAGGCAGTATGATCGTCCCATATAAGAGGCTTGCTTATCCTCTTCATACTCGGTATTTTAGAAGGATTGCGAGGTTGTTCGTAGAATGTACTGCCGCCTCATGGGCAACTTTTTCCGCGCACATCTCAATCGTCCCTTTCGAATCTCGCCGATCTTCCCACATGTTGATCGGCGTGCAATCAATGAACAATCATCACTAGCGTCTCACTATTAGACAGGTAGGTAACGGAGCTTGACAATGCCTGAACAACCATTTTCATTAAAAGAACTCGAGCAGGAAATGACGATGTCGTCCCAACCGACTTCCCGCATAGAATATGTCGGGCTCGTCGGTGGCGGCGTCATGGGTCGAGGTCTCGCACAGACCTTGTCCGCGCAGGGGCTTAATGTCCTGATCGTCGAAAAGAACGAAGAACGCGCCGAGCTGTGCCTCGAAGGTCTCGGAGAAAACATGGATCGCGAAATCCAACGATGGAGCATGACCGCCGGTGAAAAGCGTGCTCTCCTGAGCCGAATCAAGGTCACGACGGACATCAATGAAATCGCCCACACTGATTTTGTTATGGAAGTCGTCGACGAGCAATTCGACTTGAAGCAGGAACTCTTGCTGAAACTTGATAAGATTTGCAAACCCGACACGATCATCGCTTCCAACACATCGACACTCAGTCTCACCCGTATCGCGAAACCGGTGAAATCTCCCGAGCGCATTATCGGTTTGCACTTCGCGAATCCGGTTCCCAAAACACCACTCTGCGAGATTGTCAGGGCATTTCAAACCTCCGATGAAACATTCAGAAGAACGCGCGAATTCATTCAGAGTATCGGAAAAACAACCGTCGAAGTGTACGAATACCCGGGGTTCATCACCACGCGAGTCATAGTTCCCATGTTGAACGAGGCGATGTATGTGCTTATGGAAGGGGTCGCCAGTGCCGAAGATATCGATACTGCGATGCGCCTCGCATACAACATGCCGATGGGACCGCTCGAACTAGCGGACTCAATGGGTCTCGAGGAATTGCTCGCCTGGATGGAATCGATGTTCCAGGAGCTTGGGGATTCGAAGTATCGCCCATGCCCATTGATTCGTCGCTTGGTGCGTGAACAGAAATACGGCCAGAAAAGCGGCGAAGGTTTCTTCAAATACGATGATGCAGGCAAGCGAATTCCGGATAACCAGACTCAGGAGAGCACGTAATGAATATTCTCGTCGTCAATTGTGGTAGCAGCTCCATCAAATATCAGTTTATCGAATCCGAATCTCGGACACGCCTTGCGAAAGGGCTTGTCGATAGAATCGGAATGAGCGGTGCCGTTCTCACCAACACGCGATACGATAACGACACAATCAAACTCACGGGCGAAATTCTTGATCACGGAATGGCCATAGAGTACGTTCTTGCCGTCTTGCTCAGCAAGAACCATGGCGTGATAAAGGACAAATCCGAAATTCACGCGGTAGGTCATCGCGTCGTACACGGGGCCGAAGATTTCGCCGGGTCCGTACTCATCACCGAAGAAGTATTGCAGTCGTTGCGCGACAACATCGAGTTGGCGCCTCTGCACAATCCGCACAACATCCGTGGTATAGTGGCTTGCAAGCAACATCTACCGGATGTACCCCAAGTCGGAGTATTCGACACCGCGTTTCATCAATCCATGCATCCGGCTTCCTTTCTTTACGGTATTCCATACGTGTTCTACAAGCGCTACAAGATCCGTCGATACGGTTTTCATGGTACGTCGCATTTCTATGTTTCCAATCGCATGGCGGAATTGATGGGCAAACCCATCACCGACCTGAAAATGGTCACATGCCATCTCGGCAACGGTTGCAGCATGGCGGCGGTGAAGCACGGAAACTCCGTCGACACGACAATGGGTTTCACACCGCTTGAGGGCTTGGTCATGGGAACGAGGAGCGGCGACCTCGATCCCCAACTCATTCTCTACATCATGGGCAAGGAGGGGCTCTCGCTGTCCGAAGCAACTACACTACTGAACAAACACAGCGGGCTTATGGGGATTTCCGGAGTTAGCAGCGATATGCGTGAAATCGAAGAGGAGATGGACAACAATCACGATCGTGCTCGTCTTGCGTTCGACATCTTCTGCCATCGAATCACGAAATACATCGGCGCTTACGCCGCCACGATGGGTGGTATAGACGGCATAGTCTTTACCGGAGGCATAGGAGAAAACAGCACGAAGGTTCGCAAACATGTCTGCGAACATCTCTCTTTCCTGGGTGTGGATTTCGACGATGCCAAGAATCAGGACGGCCCCAAGGAACGTTTCATTTCACGTGATGATTCGCGAACCACCGTCGGAATTATTCCCACGAACGAGGAACTCGTCATTGCCCTCGATACAATGGCCATAGTGAATGGGGAACTTCCCCCTTCGATGTCCAACATGGTGCGCAACAAGGCACTCGATAAAATAAACTGAGCGGGAAACCCCGAATGGGACGCGTATGAGCACATCCAGTCTCGCGAATCGCGCCAAGAACATCTATGCGCGTCCCGTTCGCTCCATTCTCGTCATCAAACTACGAGCCATCGGCGATGTGCTCATCTCCACTGCCGTCATTCCCAATCTGCGTGCCGCTTTCCCGGACGCCCGCATAGACATGCTTACGGAACGGATGGCTGCTGATATCATCATCGGAAATCCCGATCTCAACGACAGTATCATTTTTTCTCCCCGCCACGACAATATACTATCATTGTTCTTTTCTCTTCGCCGCCGCCGCTACGATATGGTTTTCGATTTGTTCTGCAATCCACGCTCGGCGCAGATGAGCTTCGCGACGGGTGCTCCGTTACGCATCGGATATCCATTCCGCGGACGAGCATGGGCATACAATCATCACGTGCAGAGCAGGGCTGATAGAGTGCATAACATCGAATTCAACCTCGATGCTCTTCGCTCCATTGATATTCCCATTATCGAACGGCGAATGCTGTTGCCTGTGGAAGAAGCTCACCGAACCTGGGCGTCTGCCGTCACACACGAGGCGAGGCGTGCTCCGGGACCTCTGATCGCATTGAACCCAAGCGGCACATGGCAAACGAAGCGATGGGGCTTGGAACAATTCGCGGAACTCGCGGACAGACTTGTCGATACACTGAATGCCGAAATTCTTCTCGTTTGGGGTCCGGGAGAAGAATCGGATGTGCGCCGAATCGCGACGCGTATGCGACATACGCCCCTGCTCCCCCCTGCAAGCACGTTGAAACAATTGGCTGCGATGTTCGAGTGTTGCGACTTTACGATCAGCAACGATTCCGGACCGATGCATATCTCCGCCGCGATGGGAACACCGACGCTAGGAATTTTCGGCCCGACGAACCCTCTGCTTCAGGGACCTTGGCACGACGGTAGCGCATGGGTGCGGTTGGAGGGGCTTGCTTGCCTTGCTTGCAATAGAACAAGCTGCGATATTGGTACCGTATGTATGCGTGATCTTGCAGTCGATGCCGTCTATGCTTCCTTTATTCACTTGATGGAAAAACACCATGCCTCGTCATAATCGTAGTGCAGCGTACGCTCTACTCACGATGTTGTCATTCGCGATGATTTCCGTGATGCAAGCATGCGACGATGGCGCCTCTCCGGATGACCCGATCCGCATTAGCATCACTCAACCGGAAGACGGTGCCGTTCTTCGCGATTCAGTCGTTCGAATACTCACCGAGGTCGAGAGCCACTGCGGCTGCTGGGCGCATGTTGAATTTCGCATCGACGGCGTGCATGAGTATTCGTCCTTTATTCCTCAGTATTATTACGACTGGATCCCCGGTGACCGGTACGGTGAGCATACAATCGAAGCACGTCTGATTGTCCAACAGCGCGGCGAAGTAAGTGACAGCGTGCGTATCACCATTCTCCATCCCGACAGCATTCAGACGCACCTAGCGATAGAACAACACTAGGTGGCTGCGATTTACCCTGCTTGAGATGAAACAAAGTGCATTGTTCGCGGGTTATAGTATATATGTGTTCCCGGAGTACGTCATGCGATTTGAAGATTTTGATATTATTCACACAGTTTACGACAGCATAGCCGAATTCCAAGAGCTTCACGGACATCCACCACGTTTCCTGACTCTCTCTCCGGCGGGTTTCTCTTGGCTATGCGCGCTCGCCATTGAGGAAGAACGTCTGCTCGGGCATCACATGCTGGATACTGAACGGTGGACATTCGTTCACGGCGACATAACGTTGCACATCGAAATCGACGAGACGGCTGACGATTTCGGCATATCCCTACATTGAGGCCTCATCCTCCTGGCAATGCCGGCTCTTACTACTCCACCTTTCCTGACTTCGCCGTTGCAGCACCCTCATGTTATGGTCATCACAGCATGATACAGTTGCTGTTGCTCTGTTGTCATCGCTAGTTCAACTTCGACAGGAAAAAATACTTTCGGTATGTATAC